>PPYF01196007.1_pt1 | contig 16909 bp, 14 predicted proteins | sample 1559871 | NCBI WGS metagenome assembly PPYF01 (sample SAMN08240021, study PRJNA423297) | Human gut metagenome, whole genome shotgun sequencing project.
AAATATTTTCAGGAGAACAGAAAGGTGAACCTTATTTTCATATGGTCGAAAACGGAAGTGTTGTGAAATTTACAACAGGTGGTATTGTCTATCAGAAAGATAGGATGAATTAAATAGGAAAATATCGGCAAGTTGATTGATTATAGATTCCCTCAAAAAAATCCCCTGTACGGTTCGGCGTTTGTACGTAGATCCGGCACAGGGGATTTTGGTGTTTATAAGATCAGACTTTCTGATATTCTTTCTTTTTCTCAGCCTTGGCTTCGCAGGTAAGCTCAACACCAAGCTTACGGAAGCTGATCACATCCACATCGGAAAGCATTACGGAAGTATGAGCCTGGCATCCACGGAGATTCGGGATCTGTTCCAGGGCAAGGCGTGCGGCATCGCTGGTTGCGGCACTCATGGAAAGGGCGATCAGAATCTCATCAATGTGAAGACGTGGATTTTTGCTTCCCAGATATTTGGTCTTCAGCTGCTGGATCGGATGGATGGCATCCGGAGAGATTACATGAAGCTCGTGATCGATTCCTGCCAGCTCTTTCAGGGCATTGAGAAGAAGAGCAGCGGATGCGCCGAGAAGATCGGAGGTTTTTCCGCATACGATCTTTCCGTCAGGAAGTTCCATAGCGGCGGCAGGGCCATTGGTTGCTTTTTCTTTTTCGAGGGCAGCCGGAACAACCTTACGGTCCGTGATCTCTGCATGAGCCTGCTGGAGAAGAAGCTCGATCTTACGTACCTCATTCTCTGTGCCGGAGCCGGAAACCAGAGCGTTCATGCTCTTATAATAACGGCGGATGATCTCCTGGCGGGAAGCCTCCTGGCATACTTCATCGTCAACGATGCAGTTACCTGCCATGTTGACACCCATATCTGTCGGAGATTTATAAGGGCAGCTGCCCATGATCTTCTCAAACATGGCCTGTACAACAGGGAAAACTTCTACGTCACGGTTGTAGTTGACGGTAGTTTTGCCGTAAGCCTCCAGATGGAACGGGTCGATCATGTTGACATCGTTCAGATCCGCAGTGGCAGCTTCGTAGGCAAGGTTTACCGGATGTTTCAGAGGAAGATTCCAGATCGGGAAGGTCTCAAATTTTGCATAGCCGGCTTTTACTCCTCGTTTGTATTCGTGGTAAAGCTGGGAAAGGCAGGTTGCCATCTTTCCACTTCCTGGTCCCGGTGCTGTGATCACGACCAGAGGTCTGGTAGTTTCAATATAATCATTCTTTCCATAACCCTCGTCACTTACAATAAAGGAAGTGTTGCTTGGATAGCCGGGGATCAGGTAAAGCTTGTAGACACGGATTCCCAGTTTCTCCAGACGTTTTTTGAAGAGATCGGCACTTTCCTGGCCGGAGTACTGTGTGATGCATACGCTTCCCACATACAGGCCACGGCTTGAAAACTCATCCATAAGACGGAGTACATCTTCGTCATAGGTGATTCCAAGATCGCCACGTATTTTATTCTTGTCAATGTCATTGGCACTGATAACAATAACGATCTCCGCCTGATCAGAAAGCTGCATCAGCATGCGGAGCTTGCTGTCCGGTTCAAAACCCGGAAGAACACGGGATGCATGGTAGTCGTCAAACAGTTTGCCGCCGAATTCAAGATAAAGCTTGTTGCCGAACTGACCGATTCTTTCACGGATGTGTTCTGACTGCATTTTCAGATATTTGTCATTATCAAAACCTATTTTCATTTGTCTGATTTCCTCTCCTCTTTAATTTTCCAATTCACTGGGAACAGTATACTACAACTTTACGTTCACTGGCAATATCCAATGCGGTGTTTTTTCGATGGTATTTTTGTAATCTCGCAGTTGATTTATATGGTTTTTCTCTTTATAATAAAGAAATGACAAGAGGAGGAAAAAAATGAATAATCAACTGAATAATGATCAGGACGGGAAGCGACCTGACAACAAAGATCCCAGGCAGGGATCAGGTAAAAATCATCAGTCGATTCTGGCTTTTCTGATATGCCTCCTGGTCACACTGGTGTGCTTCGCGTTGTTTACCAATATGCTGAAGGATAACAGCAGTGAGATCTCCTATGATAAATTTATCGATATGGTGGATAAGGACCAGGTTAAGGAAGTAACGATCCAGTCCAGTACATTGACGATCGTACCCAAGAAAAAGAATTCCAAGTACGAGGATATGAGCTATTACACCACGAAGACCGAAGACAGTACAGCACTTACCAAGAGACTGGAAGGAAAGGGAATCAAGTTTGAGACCGATCCGCCGGATGTTTTTGGTGAATTTGTTGCAATGATCCTGAGCGTGGTTCTGCCGACACTGCTTCTGTTCGGACTTCTGATGTTCTCCATGCGCCGCATGAACAAAGGCGGCGGGATCATGGGCATGGGCGTAGGCAAGAGCAAAGCCAAGGCATATGTGCAGCAGGAAACGGGCGTTTCCTTTAAGGATGTGGCAGGTCAGGATGAAGCCAAGGAATCTCTCCAGGAAGTTGTGGATTTTCTTCACAACCCCGGAAAATACACAGCCATCGGAGCCAAGCTACCTAAGGGCGCACTTCTTGTAGGCCCTCCGGGAACCGGTAAGACATTACTTGCCAAGGCAGTTGCAGGTGAAGCGCAGGTACCGTTCTTCTCTCTTTCCGGCTCGGAATTTGTGGAGATGTTTGTGGGCGTGGGTGCCTCACGTGTCCGTGACCTTTTCGAGGAAGCCAAGAAGAATGCTCCGTGTATTGTATTTATCGATGAGATCGATGCCATTGGTAAAAGCCGTGATTCCCGCTATGGCGGCGGAAATGATGAGCGTGAGCAGACATTGAACCAGCTGCTTGCGGAGATGGATGGCTTTGATACATCCAAGGGACTTCTGATCCTTGCTGCGACAAACAGACCGGAGGTTCTTGATCCGGCTCTTCTCCGTCCGGGACGTTTTGACAGACGTGTGATCGTTGACAGACCGGATCTTAAAGGAAGGGTGGATATCCTGAAGGTACATGCCAAGAACGTGCTTCTGGATGACACCGTTGATTTTGAAGCTATTGCACTTGCAACTTCCGGTGCGGTAGGCTCTGATCTTGCCAATATGATCAATGAGGCTGCGATCCTTGCAGTCAAGAAGGGACGTAAAGCTGTATCACAGAAGGACCTGGAAGAATCCGTAGAGGTAGTTCTGGTGGGAAAAGAGAAGAAGGATCGTATCTTAAGCAAACAGGAACGCCGGATCGTATCCTACCATGAAGTCGGACACGCACTGGTAAATGCACTCCAGAAGGATGCGGAGCCTGTACAGAAGATCACCATCGTACCCCGTACCATGGGAGCACTGGGTTACGTTATGCAGGTACCTGAGGAAGAAAAATATCTCAACACCAAGAAAGAGCTGGAAGCTATGCTGGTAGGCTATCTTGGCGGACGTGCTGCAGAGGAGATCGTTTTTGACACAGTCACTACAGGTGCTGCCAATGATATTGAGCAGGCTACCAAGGTGGCCAGAGCCATGATCACACAGTATGGTATGTCAGAGAAGTTCGGACTGATGGGACTTGCCACACAGGAGAACCAGTATCTCAGCGGAAGAGCAGTTTTAAACTGTGGTGATGATACCGCAACAGAGATCGATCATGAGGTGATGAAGCTTCTCCACCATTCCTATGAGGAAGCCAAGAGGATCCTTGGAAGTCACAGAACAGAGATGGATAAGATCGCAGAATATCTGATCCGCAAGGAAACCATTACAGGTAAAGAGTTCATGAAGATCCTCCGTGCAGTTCAGCAGGGCCTGGATATCCCGGAGAATCTGGATGATCTGGTACTTTCCGAGGATGAAAAAGAAGTGTCCAATAAACAGGATATTGAAATGATCGCAGAAAATAACGAGGCTGCAAAAAGTACAGAATCGGTTCAGTTCAGACCGGAGATATCCGGACAGGAACTGACAGAGGATATGCAGGCACCGGAGAAAACAGAAGAATCTGCTCAGACAACAGATAGCGATCATGCAGAAACAGAAGAAAAGCCGGGATCACAGGCATAAAACAGATCATAAGAAAACCGGGAGAAATCCCGGTTTTCTTATTACTGTAATAGTAAAACAGGAGAATAAAGTATGTTCATAATCGAGGAAGAATTAAAGAAGCTTCCGGCAAAACCGGGAGTTTATATCATGCATGGCGAGAAAGACGAGATCATCTATGTGGGAAAAGCCATAAGCCTTAAGAATCGTGTGCGCCAGTATTTCCAGAGCAGTCGTAATAAAGGTGCCAAGATTGAACGGATGGTTACACATATTACCAGATTTGAGTACATTATTACGGATTCGGAGCTGGAAGCCCTTGTGCTGGAGTGTAATCTTATCAAGGAACATCGTCCGAAATATAATACCATGCTCAAAGATGACAAGAGCTATCCGTTTATTAAGGTGACAGTTCATGAGCCATACCCGAGAGTGCTTTTTGCCAGGAGAATGAAAAAGGACAAGGCAAGATATTTTGGCCCCTATACAAGCGGCGGAGCAGTAAAGGACGTGATCGAACTGGTGCGGAAGCTGTATCAGGTACGCTCCTGCAACCGCAGTCTTCCGAGAGATACCGGAAAGGACCGGCCCTGTCTGTACTATCATATGAAGCAGTGCAAGGCACCCTGCCAGGGATATGTCAGCCAGGAAGAATACCGGAAGAATATCAATAAGGTGATCAAATTTCTGAATGGAGATTTTCAGGACGCCATTAGTGAGCTGATGGAAAAAATGCAGAAAGCTTCGGAGGAAATGCGCTACGAAGATGCTATGGAATACCGGGACCTGATCAGCAGTATCCGGAAGATCGGGGAACGGCAGAAGATCACCGGCTACGGGCAGGAAGACAGAGACATCATTGCAGTAGCCATGGATGACAGTGAAGACCTCAGGGATCAGGATGCGGTTGTCCAGGTGTTTTTTATCCGGGATGGCAGGCTGATCGGCAGAGATCATTTTTATCTCCGTGTGGCAAAAGGTGATACAAAGGCGCAGGTCCTTTCCAGCTTTCTGAAACAGTTTTATGCGGGAACGCCATTTATCCCATCTGAGATCATGCTGCAAAGTGAGATTGAAGATGCAGATATCATCGAGGAGTGGCTGTCAGGAAGGAGAAAGCAGAAGGTACACATTCGGGTCCCGAAGAAGGGAACCAAGGAAAAGCTGGTAGAACTTGCCCTGGAAAATGCCCGTATGGTACTTGCCAAGGACAGAGAACGGATCAGGCGGGAGGAAGGACGAACCATCGGAGCTGTTCACGAGGTGGAAGAATGGCTGGGCTTGAAAAATGTGGTGCGCATGGAAGCCTATGATATTTCAAATATCAGTGGCTTTGAGTCTGTGGGATCCATGGTAGTCTATGAAAAAGGACGTCCCAAACGCAGTGATTACCGTAAGTTCAAGATCAAATGGGTACAGGGACCCAACGATTATGCCAGCATGGAAGAGGTTCTGACCCGAAGGTTCACTCATGAGAGTAACGGAGAATTTGACAGCTTTGCAAGGCTTCCGGATCTGATCCTGATGGATGGTGGAAGAGGGCAGGTAAATATCGCTCTGAAGGTGCTGAATGAGCTTGGGATAAGCATCCCGGTCTGCGGTATGGTCAAGGACGATCATCATCGGACGAGAGGCCTGTATTTCAACAATGTGGAGATCCCCATTGACACATCCGGCGAAGGCTTCCGCCTGATTACCAGGATCCAGGATGAAGCCCATCGGTTTGCCATTGAATACCATCGTTCCCTTAGGAGCAGGGAACAGGTCCATTCTATCCTGGATGATATCCCGGGGATCGGTGATACCAGGAGGAAAGCCCTTCTGCGTAAATTTAAATCTGTGGAAAATATCCGGGATGCATCGGAGGAAGAACTGGCACAGACAGAGAGCATGAATGCCAGAAGCGCCCGTCAGGTCTATGAATTTTTTCATAAATCCTGATGCTGCATTGCAGTTTCAGCAGTGATTGTGTATAATTGAAGATAAGGTGTCTCACGCCCCGGTAAAACGGCAGTGAGAATGCAAACTTTCAGCGAAAAGGAGACAAAAGTATGAAGGGTGTACAGTTGACAAAGATGGTACAGGAACTGGAGCTTAATAATCTGACTCCGGAGATCGACCTGTCAGGCATCGTGATCAAGACTGCGGAGATCAACAGACCTGCGCTTCAGCTTACCGGATATCTGGAGCATTTTGCCAATGAACGAGTTCAGATCATCGGATATGTAGAGTATACGTATCTGATGCAGCTTAATGAGGAGGAGAGACGTTTTAAATATGAACGTTTCATTTCCAGCAAGATCCCATGTGTTATTTTCAGTACCATGACTCGTCCGTCTCAGGACATGATCGATCTGGCTGTTAAATATAATGTTCCGACATTCGTGACAGAAAGAACAACTTCCAGTTTTATGGCAGAGATCATCCGTTGGCTGGGCGTGCAGCTTGCACCATGTATTTCTATTCATGGTGTGCTGGTTGATGTTTACGGCGAGGGAATCCTGATCACAGGTGAGAGCGGTATCGGTAAGAGTGAGGCAGCCCTGGAGCTGATCAAGAGAGGTCATCGTCTTGTCAGTGATGATGTTGTTGAGATCCGTAAGGTCAGTGACGTAACACTGGTGGGATCTGCGCCGGATATCACACGTCACTTTATCGAACTTCGTGGTATCGGTATCATCGATGTAAAAACACTGTTCGGTGTTGAGAGCGTTAAGGATACCCAGTCTATCGATCTCGTGATCAAGCTTGAGGAGTGGGACAGAGACAAGGAATACGATCGTCTTGGACTGCATGAGGAGTATACAGAGTACCTTGGAAATAAGGTAGTATGCCATTCTCTTCCGATCCGTCCGGGCCGTAACCTGGCGATCATCGTTGAGGCAGCGGCTGTCAATCACAGACAGAAGAAGATGGGATACAATGCGGCAGAGGCTCTGTACAAGCGTGTACAGGCAAATCTTGCGAAAAAAAGAGAAAATCCGGATGACGAAGAATAAGAGAGGGTAAGAAATGGGAACATATTGTTTTGGAATCGATGTAGGTGGAACAACTGTAAAATGCGGACTTTTCCGTACGGATGGTACTCTTGTTGAGAAATGGGAGATTCCAACCCGTAAAGAAAACAATGGAGATCAGATCCTTCCTGATGTGGCAGCAGCAGTAAATGCCAAGATGGAAGAAAAGGGTATCTCCAAAGAGGAGGTGGAAGGCGTCGGGATCGGTGTTCCGGGACCGGTAAACTCCAAAGGCGAAGTATCACGTGCAGTAAATCTCTTCTGGGGATATAAGAACGTTGTGGGAGAGATGGAAGAACTTACAGGTCTTCATGCGGAAGCTGGAAATGACGCCAATGTAGCGGCATTGGGAGAGGCATGGAAGGGTGCTGCAGCAGGCTCCTCCGATGTGATCATGGTCACACTTGGAACAGGTGTAGGCGGTGGTATCATTGTTGATGGAAAGATCGTGACCGGACATCACGGAGCTGGCGGTGAGATCGGACATGCCAATGTGGATCATCATGAAACAGAATCCTGCAACTGCGGAAACAGGGGCTGTCTGGAACAGTATGCTTCTGCGACCGGAATTGTCCGCATGGCAAAAAAAGAGCTTGCAGCTTCCGGTGAGAACAGTGTTCTCAGAGATGCCGAAGAGATTTCAGCAAAAGCAGTTCTGGACGCATTTAAGGAGAATGATCCGGTAGCTGTAGCAACCATGGAAAAGGTCGGAGAGCAGCTGGGTGGTGCTCTTGCCATTATTTGCTGTGTGACAGATCCGGAGACCATTGTTATCGGCGGAGGAGTTTCCAAGGCCGGACAGCCGCTTATTGACTGTATCCGGAAATATTACAGAGAGTATGCTTTTGAATCCTGTAAGGATACTCCTATCGTGATCGCGACACTTGGCAATGATGCAGGAATCTACGGTGCAGCCAAGATGGTACTTTAACCGAACCAGGGAAGTACCCTGCTTCAATTGCGAAAAGTAATAAGCGGTGGGTGGGACTTGCCTGAACTGATAAACTGCGAGACAGTAAGAAGTTATTAAAAGTAAAAAAAGTGGTTTCCATATTTCAGGAAACCACTTTTTTTATATGTTGTTTATGAAAGATACCTATAATGGAGATCATTCATAATATTCTACCGGATCTTCGCCGGTGTCATCGCCACCGGTATCATTGCTGTTATCATAGCTGCCGTCATCACCACCGGTGTTGTCGTCTGTTCCGGAATTGTCAGTATCATCACCGGTATTATCGGAACCGTCATCGGAATTGTCAGTATTGTCAGTGTCGATGCTGTCAGTACTGTCCGGAGCTGCGCTTGGAATCGCTTCAGCTGCTGCATCGGTATCGGCGTCCGTATCTTCGTTATAATAATAGTCCTCTTCATCGTAATCGCTGCTGCCGTAGAAATGCTGATCACAGTATTCGGTGGGAAGACTGGAGATATCAAAATACTCTGTGATAGTCGGGCATCCGGATCTGGGAAGAAGACCGGTTTCTGCGCAGACACTGGCTTTTTCCACACTGGAAGGCATATCGAAATCTCTGTCCTCCAGGCCCTCGTGGATACGGGTCATAACCTTTTTCCAGAGGTTTTTGTGGAAGTTACGGGCATCTTCCGGAATTTTTTCGTTGTTGTCATAGCCGGACCATACTGCACAGGTATAGTACGGTGTGTAGCCTACGAACCACAGGTCATTGTAGTCCTCTGTAGTACCTGTTTTTCCGGCTACAGTCATATTGTCCAGCTGGCAGGCGGTACCGGTACCTTTTTTTACAACGTCTTCCATGGCGCTTGTAAGAAGATAAGCGGTACTGTCTTTGATCACAGATCTGGAAACGGAGGAGTTCTCGATCAGAACATTTCCGTCATGATCAAGGATCTGTGTATAATAGATCGGTTTGATATAGTTCCCGCCATTAGCAATGGCTGCATATGCAGCACAAAGTTCCACGTTCTTGACACCTTTGGTAATACCGCCAAGAGCAGTAGCCAGGTTGGCGTCACTCCAGATATTTCCGTTGGCATCTTTATCTGCCTCAGTTCCGTGAGCTAGTGTGGTGAAACCGAAATCATCCAGATATTTAAGGCCGAGAGCCGGGGTAACCTGCTCCAGGCATTTAACAGCTACAACGTTGATGGAATTCTGGATCGCTTTGCGGATGGTGGTCTCGCCGCCGTAGCTTCTTGAGGCGTTGTTGACAGGAGATCCGTCCGGGTATTCGTAAGGCTCATCCATAAAGGTTGTAGCAAGTGTATCGCCTTTTTCGTTCAACGCAGGTGCATAGGTGGAAACGATCTTAAAGGTAGAACCAGGCTGTCTGGTCGTATCAGTGGCACGGTTCAGGGTCAGGCTGGCTGTTTTTTCGCCACGGCCTCCGATCAGGGCTTTTACGTAACCGGTATGCTGGTCAATGACAGTCATGGAAGACTGTGGCTGTGGTGCAAAGTTTACACGCTCAGATACTACGGTGCTTCCGTCTGCCAGGATGTTAGCCTTGTATTGATCCACATACTGCTGACCTTCTTCAGGAGAATCAAAGAGAAGATCAAATTCCGGATCCTGATCACGGAAATACAGCTGCAGCATTTCTTTGCTGTAGTTTGTCTGTTTTCCATCCGGGCTTTGTACAGTCAGTGCATAATCCAGTTCATACTGAACATTGGCCGGATAGTTATCAGGGTTTGCATATTCCTCATCAAGGATCTGCTGCATGTTGGAATCCAGGGTTGTCATGATCTTCAGACCACCGCTGTAAAGAAGATTGGTAGCCTGTGTCTTGGTATATCCTTTAATGTTCATCAGGTCGCTGATGACCTGATTGGTAACCTCATCTTCGAAATACGTGTAAACGGTACTTTCTTCTTCGGTGTTCTCAAGCTGTGCGGCCTGGATACGGGAATAAACGTCATCATTCAGTGCTGCATTATATTCATCCTGTGAGATGTAATTCTGATCCAGCATGTGATCCAGGACTTCCTTCCGTCTCTTGGAGTTTGCTTTTGGATTGGTGATCGGATTGAATTTGGTAGGGTTCTGCGTGATGCCGGCAAGGGTGGCACATTCAGAAAGATTCAGATCCCATACGTCTTTGTTAAAGTATTTTTTGGAAGCGGCCTGTACACCGTAGGAACCTGCACCCAGGTTAATGGTATTCAGGTAATTCTCAAGAATCACATTTTTGTCATATTTTTTTTCAATCTGTACAGCAAGGTACTGCTCCTGGAACTTACGTGTGAAACGTTCCAGCTGTGTGGATTCGTTGGTCCAGTCAGTGAAAACATTATTCTTCAGAAGCTGCTGTGTGATGGTACTGGCACCCTCGGAAAAGTTACCGGTGGTGATCGCCTTCATTCCGGCACGTGCGATACCGCGGACATCAATACCGTTATGTTCATAAAAACGCTCATCCTCAATGGCTACCACTGCATGCTGCAGACTAACCGGGATCTGGTCCAGGGAGACCGGAAGACGGTTGGATGTAGGGGCTGAAAGCTGTCGCATCTGTGTTCCCTGGTCATCATACAGGAAGGTTGCATATCCGAGAGGTGAAATATCCACATCGTTGACGTCAGGTGCTCCGGCGATCACGCCCCGGAAGGAGCCGATACCAAGGCAGACAACCATGACGCAGACTGCGATCAGAGCTGTAAATAAAACCCGGATAAACGAAACGTGTGCTCTTTTTTCCAGCATGGAAGTACGGGAGATCAGAGCATTCCGCTTCTTGGAAGTGGATCTTTTTCCGTAGTTCATAATATTCCTCCTTTATAATCCGTTTCATTATAACAAATATGAGATGCCAAATAAAGCCTTAAAAAAAATTTCACAATTCATGATATCTTATACATTGTGCAATGAAGATAATTATTATACAATAAAGAAAACTCTGCCTGAAACAGAGGGTTGGATATAGATAACGGAGGCGTAAACCATGCTGGAACATTATAAAACCATATACGAAGGCGGCGAAGGCGAACTTGTGGAAAAAAAATCCCGTTTCATCGCAACCGTCCGTCCTGTGGAAACAGAAGAAGAGGCCCTTGCCTTTATCGAAGAAATGAAAAAAAAATACTGGGATGCACGTCATAACTGCTATGTATATTCCGTAGGGATGAACCGGGAAGCCACCCGCTGCAGTGATGACGGAGAACCATCCGGAACAGCCGGAAGGCCTATGCTGGATGTGCTTCTGGGAGCCGGGATCTATAATGCGGCCATTGTGGTGACCAGATATTTTGGAGGTGTCCTTCTTGGGACAGGAGGGCTTGTGCGGGCATATTCCGGTGCAGTCCAGGCAGGACTGGCGGCAAGTACCGTCATTGAGAAGCATCATGGAATCTCTCTTCAGGTGACGACGGATTATACAGGGATCGGAAAGATCCAGTATATCGCAGGAGAAAGAAGTTTGCCGATCCTGGATTCCGAATATACCGACAAGGTTGTCCTGAAGCTTCTTGTGCCGGATGATCAGGTCGAAGAGGTGAAGAAGGCGATCACAGAAGGAACAAACGGAAGAGCCGGACTTGAGAAGGATGCAGAACTGTATTTTGCGAAAGTAAACGGAGAAGTGAAGACCTTCGAAAAGTAAAAGAAAAGAGAATGTCAGTATAAAAATACCCCGGGAAGAGGGCAGATGATCTGTGTTACAGTCTGCTCTTCGCGGGGCTTTTTTATTTCAGAAAATTATTCCTGTTAGCATTTCTCCGGTTCCGGATAATCCACACCAAAGGTATCAACAGTCATGGAGCTGATCTTCTGCTCGTCAAGAGGACGGTCACTGTAGTCCGTGTCTGTCTCTGCGATAGCATTTACAACATCCATGCCCTCAATGATCTGACCGAATGCAGCATAGCTTCCGTCAAGATGCGGAGCAGCCTTGTGCATGATAAAGAACTGGCTTCCGGCAGAGTTCGGATTCATGGCTCTTGCCATGGAGAGAACACCTGGTGTATGCTTCAGGTCGTTTTTGAAACGGTTCTGGGAGAACTCACCCTTGATGCTGTATCCCGGGCCACCCATACCGGTTCCGTCCGGGCATCCGCCCTGGATCATAAAGCCGTTGATGACACGGTGGAAGATCAGGCCGTCATAAAAGCCTTTTTTTACAAGGCTGATGAAGTTATTTACTGTGTTCGGGGCAACTTCCGGATATAATTCCGCTTTCATTACATCGCCATTATCCATTGTGATGGTAACGATAGGATTTGCCATAGTTTTCGCACTCCTTTTCAAAAAGTATTGTATTTCGCTGTTCGCTCTATTATAATATGCAAAGAATAATTGTGCAAGAAAAAGGTGGAAAATATGGTCATAGAAACGCATGATCCTGAGGAAACATTCGAGGTCGGAAGGACGATCGGAATGAATGCGAAGCCGGGACAGATCTACACACTGACAGGCGATCTGGGAGTTGGAAAAACCGTGTTCACACAGGGAGTGGCAGCAGGTCTTGGAATTACAGAACCTGTAAACAGCCCTACGTTTACCATTATCCAGGAATATGAAGACGGACGTCTGCCATTTTATCATTTTGATGTATATCGTATCGGGGATCTGGAAGAAATGGAAGAGATCGGATACGATGATTATTTTTTCGGGCAGGGAATCTGTCTGATCGAATGGGCGGAACTCATTGAGGAGATCCTGCCGGAAAAAAGGATTGAAGTTACCATTGAAAAAGATCTTGAGAAGGGCTTTGAATACAGAAAGATCACCATTGAGGAGAGAGGAGAAAAGACAGAATGAGAGTTTTGGCACTGGACAGTTCCGGAATCGTGGCATCCGTAGCCGTTGTGGAGGACGATATACTGGTAGCAGAATATACAGTTAATTATAAGAAAACACATTCCCAGACTCTTCTTCCCATGCTGGATGAGATCGTGAAGATGACAGAGCTGGATCTGAAGACGATTGACGCTATTGCGGTAGCCAAGGGACCGGGCTCTTTTACCGGACTCCGTATTGGCTCTGCCACAGCCAAGGGACTTGGACTTGCCCTTGACAAACCCCTGGTCGGGATTCCGACTGTGGAGGCACTGGCCTATAATCTCTATGATGTAAACGGACTGATCTGTCCGATCATGGATGCCAGAAGAAAGCAGGTTTATACGGGAATCTATCGTTACGAGGATCACAGGCTCATGACGGTAAAGGATCAGATGGCAGTGGGAATTGAGGAGCTTCTTTCCATGCTGAATGAGATGGGAGAAACCGTAACATTCCTCGGAGACGGAGTCCCGGTATTTAAAGATATCATCGCAGATAAGCTTACTGTACCGTTTTCTTTTGCACCGGCCCATCTTTCCAGACAGAGAGCAGGTGCTGTAGGTGCACTTGGTGTCCTTTATTATAAAGAAGGCAGAATCGAGACAGCGGCTGAGCACAAACCGGATTATCTCCGTGTTTCACAGGCTGAGCGGGAGCGTGCCCAGAAACTGAAAAAAGGATCAGAAGGGGAAAACGCATGATCTTAAGAGAAATGCTTGTGGATGATCTGGATCAGGTTATGGAGATCGAAGAGGAACTTTTTTCAGTCCCCTGGACAAAAGAGGGATTTCTGACATTTCTTATGAAAGAGAACGGGATGTTTCTTGTTGTGGAAGAAAAGGGCCGGATCCTGGGATATTGTGGTCTTCTTACGGTGCTGGATGAGGGGGATGTGACCAATGTGGCTGTCCGCAGAGAACGTCAGAGAGAGGGAATCGGAAATTTCCTTATGGAGAGTATGATCCGTCTGGCAGAAGAGCGTGGGATCACCATGATCCATCTGGAGGTCCGGGCAGGAAATGAGACTGCGATCCGGCTTTATGAACGTCAGGGATTTGTGCGGGATGGCCTGCGAAAGGGGTACTATACAGATCCCACAGAGGATGCTGTTCTTATGACACGCACCGCAGTTTCTGAATAGGCTTACCCGGGAGAGGTACTTGTCTGTACGGGATAAGTATGCTAAACTTTGCCACAGAACAGGAAAAGAGGAAAAATATGTTAGATGTTTGTTTACTTGGCTGCGGAGGAATGATGCCGCTGCCACGCAGATGGCTTACCGCACTGATGACCCGTTATAACGGCAGCAGTCTGATGATCGATTGCGGGGAAGGCACTCAGGTGGCCATTAAAGAAAAGGGCTGGAGCTTCAAGCCTATTGATGTGATCTGTTTTACCCATTATCATGGGGATCATATCAGCGGACTTCCGGGACTCCTTTTGACTATGGGAAATGCAGACCGCACAGAACCGCTGACTCTGGTAGGCCCAAGAGGACTGGAACGTGTGGTAAGCGCACTTCGTGTGATCGCACCGGAGCTGCCCTTTGAAATTAAATTTATCGAGATCACGAAACCGGAGGAAGTTCTGGAACTGAATGGGTACCGGATCACTGCATTTCGGGTGAACCATAATGTTACCTGCTATGGATATACCCTTGAGATCCTGCGCCAGGGAAAATTTTCTCCTGACAGTGCCAGAGAGCATGAGATCCCGCTGAAATTTTGGAATCCGCTGCAGAAGGGACAGACTGTGGAGGATGAAGGAAGGATCTACACACCGGATATGGTGCTTGGTCCGCCAAGAAAAGGGATCAAGCTTACCTATACCACAGATACCAGACCGACAGAGTCTATTTTACGTAATGCAAAAGGTTCCGATCTTTTTATCTGTGAGGGAATGTATGGTGAAGATGACAAGATCGAAAAGGCAAAAGGCTACAAACACATGACGTTTCGTGAAGCGGCCACTCTTGCCCGTGATGCGGAAGTGGGGGAAATGTGGCTGACCCATTACAGCCCTTCTCTGGTACGTCCGGATGATTACATGGATACAGTACGTGAGATCTTTCCGAAGGCATGGCCGGGAAAAGACGGGAAGAGTGTGGAACTGAATTTTGAAGAGGACTGAAAAAATGAAAGATACATTAATTCTTGGTATTGAGAGCTCCTGTGATGAAACGGCAGCTTCCGTTGTAAAAAATGGAAGGACTGTCTTATCAAACGTGATTTCCTCACAGATCGAGATCCATAAACTGTACGGAGGTGTTGTACCGGAGATCGCCTCCAGAAATCATATAGAAAGGATCAACCAGGTCATCCAGGAAGCGCTGGACGAGGCAAATGTCACTCTGGATGATATTGATGCTATCGGTGTAACCTATGGACCGGGGCTTGTCGGTGCACTTCTTGTAGGTGTGGCAGAAGCCAAGGCTATTGCCTATGCAAGAAACCTGCCACTGGTAGGCGTGCATCATATAGAAGGCCATGTTTCTGCCAATTATATTGAGCATCCGGATCTGGAACCGCCGTTTCTCTGTGCCATTGTATCCGGTGGACACACCCATCTTGTTATTGTGAAGGACTACGGCCAGTTTGAGATCCTGGGCCGAACCAGAGACGATGCGGCAGGTGAGGCATTTGATAAGGTTGCACGTGCCATTGGGCTGGGATATCCGGGAGGACCGAAGATCGATAAGCTGGCAAAGGAAGGAAATCCGGACGCTATCGAGTTTCCACGTGCAAAAATCGGCGAAAATCCATATGATTTCAGCTTCAGCGGCGTGAAGTCCGCAGTTCTTAATTATTTAAACGGGGCAAAAATGAAAGGTGAGGAAGTAAACCGTGCAGATATCGCGGCATCCTTCCAGAAGGCGGTTGTTGACGTACTGGTAGAGCATACCATGCAGGCAGCAGCTGATTTTGGCATGAAAAAGGTTGCCATTGCAGGAGGTGTTGCTTCCAACGGAGCACTTCGCACTGCTATGGAAAAAGCATGTACAGAACGTGGATACAAATTTTACCGTCCGTCACCGATCTTCTGTACGGATAACGCAGCGATGATCGGTGTGGCAGCTTACTATGAATATATCAGGGGAACACGCCACAGCTGGGATCTGAATGCGGTTCCGAACCTGAAGCTTGGCGAAAGATAAAAGAATCCGGGGTAATTGATCATGGGAGAGTGCAGAAATACAGCTATTGTCCTGGCAGCAGGCCAGGGAAAGAGAATGCACAGCAAAATACAGAAGCAGTTTATGGAGCTTGACGGGATGCCGGTGCTCTGTTATTCTCTGCGCTGTTTTCAGGAAAGTCCGCTGATTAGGGATGTGATCCTGGTAACAGGGGAGGAATACGTTTTCTGGTGCAAAGAAGAAATTGTGGAAAAATATGGTTTTACAAAGGTTTCTGCTGTAGTATCCGGCGGAAAAGAACGGTACGATTCTGTTTATGAAGGACTTCGTGCGTGTAAAGATACAGAGTATGTGCTGATCCATGACGGTGCCAGACCATTTATTGATCATGGGATCATTGAAAGAGGACTTATGGCAGCAGCACAGACAGGTGCCAGTGTTACAGGCATGCCTTCCAAGGATACAGTTAAGATCGCAGATGAGGATGGGAATGTCAGTGAAACTCCGGATCGCAGCAGTGTATGGATCGTCCAGACTCCGCAGATCTTTCAGTACCCGCTGATCTATGGCGCATATACCAGCATTCGGCAGAAGGAAATGACCGGAATTACAGATGATGCCATGGTTGCAGAACATGAGACCGGGGTGAAGATCCGCTTTTCAGAAGGTTCTTATCGCAATATCAAGATCACAACACCGGAAGATCTGGTGGTTGCGGAGGCATTTTTGAAGGAAAACAGAGAGTAGAATAGAGAGTAGAACAGGGTGAAAATCCCAGTAAATATGGACATATAGCAGAAATTGAAGCTATATGTCCAATTTTTTGAAAAAAATATCAAATTTGTTATTGACAGGGGAGATATTTGATGATAGAATACAACATGCGCTGACAAAACAGCACAAAAAATGTTGAAAAACATTATATGGAGAGATATCGAAGTGGTCATAACGAGGCGGTCTTGAAAACCGTTTGTCCGCAAGGGCGCGTGGGTTCGAATCC
>PPYF01208850.1_pt1 | contig 16906 bp, 24 predicted proteins | sample 1559871 | NCBI WGS metagenome assembly PPYF01 (sample SAMN08240021, study PRJNA423297) | Human gut metagenome, whole genome shotgun sequencing project.
CCTTTAAATACGTCTAACGTTATCGTTACTAAATATTTTAAAATATATCAGGCAATCATGGATTGCCCAATATATAAATTATTCCACCCTATTCGAATTCCTCGGCGGATGGCTTGAACTAGATACTTTTCTACGCTTTTTATTGGTTATATTATTTTCATTTTTCTAAAATTTTTCTTATATTGGTATCAGTACAAACTTTTAGAACCAAAATAGAGCCAAAAAATTTCTTTACCAAAAAGTCAACTGCCCACTTTCTTTAGTTTCCAACATATTAAGACGCTGTTGACATTTTTCTATCTTTTCCTCCCCCTTTATTAAATTATTTTTGGTGTTTTCAATTAAAGTTTTTATATCATCTGGCATTTCTTGCATCTCATATTTTTTTTCCAATCCGATTATGGAATTTCTTCTTTTTCTGTTACTTTTTTCAAGTCTTTTTATTCTCTCATTTAATCTAACAATCTTTCTTTCTTCTATACCTATTTCATTAAGTTCTTCAAGATACTTATTTTTCAGATTATCATAATTTTTCTTATTTATCAGAAATTGTATAGACTGTAACTCATCTATAATACTCTGATCAATCTTCACCCCCTTGTTCCCTTCAAATCGACTAATAAAATTATTCATTGAGTACATATGAAATTTGTTTTTAGTTTTTTCTGTGAACTCTTTCCTTAATTCTATGCGTGGGCCAACTGTTTTTCCCCGTTTAATATTCCACCAGTCTTCCTTTTGATCATGTGTAACATAAATCATGTCTTTTTTTCAGTTTCTGAAAAATGTATTATTTCTTTCCATACTATCAAATCTCCATATGCATTATTATCTAGTACACCCTTTTTCTTAGCTGCGTCTTTATATCCTGGTGGGATCTTTTTTTCATACCTATCATTTCCTTCATTAATTATTTTTTTTATTTCTTCCTCATCAAACCCTCGTCCTACCTTTCCATCAAACAAATCAAGAATCTTGTCCAAAATAGGATCATCTATCACATCAGTCACTAATAAATCTCTCCTTTTGTTTGTATCAATCCAAGTTTCTATATAATTTTTTAGTCCAAGCAACTCACTATCTTCTTTCTTCATTCTAAGCATATCTGTACATACTTGTATAAACGAATTAGTTTCCTCATGCAATCGTTCATACCTATCTATGGTTTCAAATATTACCTCAACTCTATTTTCCATAAATTCGTGAGCTACATGATTAGGCATCCATATTCTATCCCTTAATTGTTCCATAGCACCTAATAATATATCTCTAGTTTTTTTTGAATATCTATATAAGTTCAAAAAAACATTTGTATCAAAAACAAACACTGCATTCTTCCATAACTCTTCTTTTTCTTCATCTTTTAATTCTAAATATTCTCGGATAGCATCTTTCATAACTTTTCCCTTTTATTATATTTATCTATAATATTCTAATAGTACACACAAAACTATCAATAACGAAAGATTAGAGCAAACACTATCTGCCCCTATGCTTCTCTTTCCTTTTCTGCTGTTTCAGTTCAAACTGCCGCTGTTTTTCTGTCTCCCGTTGTTCCCAGCTCACAGTCTTACGCTCAGTTTTCAACTGCTCCTGCTGCAATTTCAAAGCCTGTTGCGATTTTGTACCTATTCCAGTATTCTGTACTTGTTTTCGCACTTCTCGCTGTATCCGTTTCGGATTACGCCCAGTCTTCTTTACATCAGTTGCCACAGCCGGACTAAATCTTAGCTGATAGTAATTTTTCAAGACAAAATCATACACCTCATAGTCTTTCGGTTCCGCACAAAACGTAACCTTGCATACAGAGAGCTTTCCATCCGATATGCTTTCAAAAATGCCTACCCAGAATGGGTCTTCAAAAAATACTGTCAATCTGCCTGATACTTTGTCCATGCCAATTCCTCCTTAAATGATTGTGATGAACAAAGAACGGACGACCCTAAGGAGGGAGGGTTACTTACACCAGACGGTGCGGCCGGGCTACCTACCGACTCTATAAGAGATTATCTCTTACGTTGCGTTTTTATCTTTACTCTTTGATTTTACCACACAATCGACTTATTATCCACAAGAATCGAACCCTAAAGACAGCGTAAATTTACTGTCGGAAAAACACAGGCAGAATGCACCTATGATGTGTTTAAGATTAGTTCTGCTTATACTTTATTCTATTTCCTTGATTTTTACAAGCCATAAATATGTCCTTTAAAGTTGGCTATCTTCCTAATCTGTGGGTATGGAATACGATAAATCGGCAGTTCAGCCAGTTTTCCCAACACTCGTCTTCTTTTTCTCTCTTCCCTCAGCATTTCTTCACAGCTAAAAACAACCTCTTCACAACCAACTGCTTTTTGTAGATTTTCTTTTTGATAGCGCACTAATTCAAGCATATCCCTGCCATTGTAGTAATACGCTCTTAATTCAGCCATTTTTGACATTCCTTTGATACTCCATCCCATCGGACGAGAACTCATCCTGCTGGATAACACATGGCTCACATGTCCCTCTGCACTGCATCCTTTCACTCCGTCTTTATGGTTTAAGCGCAGCTTCGCTGCCGTCCAGTTTGACAGAAGGTACACTTTATTATCCTCGATACGTTTCACTTCCTTCTGATCCTTTAACCCTTCCTCTAGTTTTTCTACAATCTCTTCAAAATCCGATTTTTTCTTCTTACGGATTGCTTCATACAATTCTTTCCTCGTATCCTCCCGCCTGTCTTTCATATGGCTTGTCAGCTTCATGACCGCTTTTTCCAGATGGAATTCATCGAATACATAGGTTATTCCGGCAATGCTTTTTTTACCTGACTTTATCCATGCTCCGCCATCTGCATTCAGGTATATTTTTTTAATCCGGTTCACTTCATAGTGATTTTCTATATACTCGTAGACTTCATCCCAAAGTTTCCTGTTTTCCTTTCCGTTACATACACGGCAGAAATAATAAGGGTTAATCAGCTTATGTCTTTTACCCGCAGGTGCTTCTTTTTCAATTCCCTCGTATATATATACCAGTTTTGCTATTGCCTGATTATTTTTCCGGTTATTCTCTAAATTTATCAGATCACCTTTTCTTTCCCTGAACTGCAGGGAAACATGATCCTCATCTGCATCGATATATAGATAATCCACGACTTTCTTTTTTTCCAGCTGTTCCGTGTTTTTCGGGAATTCTAATGCGTGCAGCTTGTTCATGACCGTTTCTTTGCTTACACATTCTTCTGTCATACACGCAGATATCCCACCTTTTCTATAACTGGTCTGAACAGCTTCTCCAAGAAGCTCTGCTACTGCATCCTCACTCATCCTTTCATGTTTTTCAATCCCCATCACACGATCCAGCAAATACTCATATTTCCCTGTAAACTTATTTTTAAACAAGGTTTTATGATAAGTCACACTTCCAAGACTGGTAAGAAGTGTTGTTTCATCTTTGCGTTCCACATACCACTCTGGACGTGCCTGTCTGTTTTTGCAGAGAAATGCATCATACATTTCCAGCTCTTCTGCAATCATAGACAGTCCCAGATTGATCACACGCTCTTTTACACCTTTTACCATTTCTGCAATTTTTGTCATATCTGATGAATAATTCATAAAAACTTTTTCTAAATTTTTTCCCCCTTCTGTCTGAAATTGTTGTATACTTTTAATCATAGAAAGCACCTTCCTTTATGTAGATTTTGTCTGGGCAACTTAATCTTAACACAAAGTGGTGCTTTCTTCTTTTATCTATTTGTTTTTCCTACAAAAATTTTACACTAGCGTATTGAAAAATATACCGAAGAAATGAAACATAATCTGGAGCATTTCTCTGAAATTATGGATGAATGGTATTCACAAGTACCAGAAGAAATGCTGAAAGAAGATAAATTTCTTAAGCTGGCTTCTAACAAAGGAGAAGATGTAGCTTCGGAATCGGTTCAAAGCATTGTAGAGGAAATCATAACCAACACTCAGACCACTGCCCCAAAACTTCTGATCGGAGGTGCGGAAAATTACTGCCGAATGATGATCGACACTTATTCTAATGATTATCTAAGCAAAGTATTTGACACAAAACATGATGCAGGAAGCAGAGAATATATTGTGAAAGCCTTCCGCTATTATTCCGAAAATAACTGCACAGAAAATAATTAGAGCCATTTTAGAGCCAAAGGACATAAAACAACCCCGGAAATGCCCATTTTATCAGCATTTCCGGGGTTCTGTCCGTTATTCAAATTCCAGACAGACAGTACGGAGTATTAGCAAAAATCGTTGATTTTAAGCCATTTTAAGGCAATATAAAAAGCTATAAAGCAATATGAAAAAATGCAATTATAATGCAATGAAGTACATTTGATATTTTATTATTCAGTGTGAATGACAAATCCTCAATATCTTAAATTTTATAGTTTAGGGAACGTCAAAATTGATGTTCCCTTTCTATTTCTAGACGTTCAATAATGAGCGTCTATTTTTTTACCCAAAATGAAAGGAGGGTTTATTTTTATGAAAAAGATTATGAATCGCTTGCTTGCTGGCGTGCTTAGTCTTGCTGCGGTGTTTACAACACTACCCATTTCACAGGTTCAAGCAGCAGAAAAACAGTATTGGACAGAATCAGCAGAGCGAGTGGGAATGATTGAAAAAGTTATGAATGATGGCAGTATCGGTTCAACATTCAATGAGGGCATGATGAAAGTTGAGGGTGAAACTGCTTACTGTGTGGATATTAACACAAACTTTCAAAATGGATACAAAACAAGAGCTGATGCAAGCACCCGTATGAGTGCCGATCAGATAGCTGACGTTGCCCTTTCTTTGGAATACGTCAAGCTATATGCCGACAGTCATAAAGAGTTGAATTATAAACAAGTCTACTTATTAGAACAGTGTGTTGTGTGGCAGCGTTTAAGTGTCCACTTAGGCTGGAGCTGCGATAATGTACGAGCTTCTTATGATGAAATTTCCAAAGCGGTGCAGAATGAGGTATATGCTGGAGCAAAGGCTTTTGTAAAAGAAAAAAAAGGACGCTATGACTGCGGAGGATATATTTATTCTGGACAAGGACAGGAATTAGGACAGTTCTGGGCGAAACTGGTGGTCGGTAATGCGACACTTCAAAAATCGTCCTCCAATACCGACATTACCAGCAGCAATGAGCTTTACTCTATCGCTGGTGCGACTTATGGTGTCTATTCTGATAAAGGCTGCACAAAACAGCTTGCCACCCTTACGACAGATTCTAATGGAAACACCGAAACTGTGGAGGTAAGAGCTGGTACAGTCTACATCAAAGAGCTGTCTGCTCCTGCTGGATATAAAGTTGATGATACCGTTTACCCACTGACGGTCAAAGCTGGTGAAACTTCTACTTTAAAAGTGAGTGATACCCCAAAGGTTACAGAAACCTTGATTGAGCTTTTTAAGATTGACATGGAAACAGGAAAAGCCACTGCACAGGGTAACGCTTCTTTAGAGGGTGCAGAGTTTACATGGAATTTCTACGCTAGCTACTACAACAAAGATAATCAAAGAAAATCTTCTGGCAGCTCTGGAACGCTACAATCCAGAGTCACCGCTTACCATGCTGTTTGATTATGTGAGGATTCGTTTTCCGACTACGGACGTACGATATGTGGTGGAAACGATTCTTAAATTGAAATTGGGCTTTATGATACATGAGGACTTTGGATTCTACTCCTATTCCGAGCATTACTACATGGGTGATATTTTCGTTCTGGTTTCCAACGAACAGGAAAAAGGCGTGCTGTTGGAACTGAAAGGAAAAGGCTGCCGCCAGTATGAAAACTTTCTGCTGGCACAGCATAGGAGCTGGTATGACTTTCTCATGGACGCACTTGTGGAGGGAGGTGTTATAAAAAGGCTTGACCTTGCCATCAATGATATGGTCGGGATACTGGATATTCCCGAACTGACAAAGAAATGCAGGAATGAAGAATGTATTTCCGTTTTCCGAAGTTTCAAGTCCTATCGTTCTGGCGAACTAGTGCAAAGCCGAGAAGAAAATAAGTCCAGTATGGGAAATACGCTCTATATCGGTTCTTTGAAATCCGAAGTCTATTTCTGTGTATATGAAAAAGACTATGAGCAGTATGTTAAATATGATATTCCCGTTGAAGAAACACTTATCAAAAACCGATTTGAAATCCGCTTAAAAAATGAGCGAGCCTATTATGCGGTGCGTGACCTGCTGACCTACCATGACGCTGAACGTACCGCATTTTCTATTATCAACCGTTATGTCCGTTTTACAGACAAAGACGAAACAAAGCGGCGAAGTGACTGGCAGACAAATGAGCGTTGGGCATGGTTCATTGGTGAGAATCGTGGGCGTTTGAAATTAACGACCAAACCCGAACCTTATGACTTCCAGCGGACACTAAACTGGCTGTCACGACAGGTTGCTCCCACTTTACAGGTAGCGGAAAAGCTGGATAAACAGAATAACACTAGCATTATCAAAGATATGGTTAAAAATGCAAAGCTGACTGACCGACTGGAAAAGGTTTTGAAGCAATTATCTGTTACCGTAGAAGAAATGACCGTCTATGACAAGGAGGATTGATATATGCTGCATTTACTTTATGACCTGCTGCTGGTGTCAGTAGGCATGGGTATCGGTGTTGTACTTATGTGTATCCTGCAAGTAGGAAAAGAAGCAGATACCCATTTAGAAGAATTTGAAAGGAGAAATGACAAATGAATTTTGGACAGAATTTATATAACTGGTTTTTAAGCAATGCACAGAGTCTTGTGCTTATGGCAATCGTGGTGATTGGAATTTATTTAGGATTCAAACGAGAATTTTCCAAACTTATCGGCTTTCTGGTGGTCGCCTTAGTTGCTGTTGGATTGGTATTCAATGCGGCTGGTGTAAAAGATGTGTTGTTGAACCTATTTAATAGGATTATCGGAGCATAATCATTTATAGTTGTTATAGTATTTTCCAAATGATAAAATGAATTATATTAACTTTAGTCATTGGAGGTACTTATGAACGAACAACAATTTTTAAAGACCATGATTGAAATTGTAAAATATGATGATTTTGAAAACAAAGATGAATTACTCGGTATTTTAAGAAATTCGATTATTACATTTAACAAAACCTCTGCTTTCACAACAAAATCATGGCAATTCTGGGAGGATATTGATTTAAGAGTTCCCGTTCCATTATTAAAATCAGCAAAAGCATTACAAAGTCAATTTCAAAAAATAGCCAGTGATATTTATGTAGAGTCAGCTGAATATGATTTTGACAAACTTCATATCAAGCCCAAACTGGTTGAATTGGAAAGCGATAATTACAAAGAACATGATGTTGTTTTTGATGAAATTAAGGACACTATCATTCAAGGTATTAGAAGTGCTAAATATATCATATGGGCGGCAATTGCGTGGTTTACCGATAAAGAAATATTTGACGAACTTGTATTGAAACAAGAATCCGGCGTTAATATACGAATTATCACATCAGATGAACAAAGCAATCAATATCTAATATCGCAACTTACAGAAACTTTCGATACTGTAAAAGTTCCATTAAGTGGAGCATACTTATCAAATAGATTACATGACAAATTTTGCATAATTGATTTGGAATATGTAATGCATGGTTCATATAATTGGAGTAAAAATGCACGAAGCAACGATGAAACATTGGAAACTGCTCTAGATAGAGATTTAGTTAAAAAATTTGCTGACGAATTTTTACGATTATATACAACCCATAGAAATTAGTTTTTAAGCAGTAAATCTTAATGATTTGCTGCTTTTTTCACGCCTATTTTTAAGATTGGGGGTATTACTTGAAAGATATTTTTGAGGATATGAAACAGCGGATCGGCTGCACTTATATTTCTGACTTACCTTACCATAAGCGTGAAGTATGGCAGGAATTTAAAAAGCTGCCACCCCGTTCATATCCTCTAAACCAATTAGAAGATTTTTCCCTTTATGTATTTAACGTAAAATATCCCATTTTAATGGAGATACTAAAAAAGATGAAAGGAAGTGACACGTCATTCAATGTATGAAATGAGATTGTATATCCTCAACACCACAAAGCCTTACCGTGATGATGAAAACAATTATGCAGGTGCATGGTTTGTCTGCCCTGTGGAGTTTGAGGAAATCAAAGAAAAGCTCGGTATCGAAAAAGAGGAAGATTTTGAGATTGAAGATTACGAGCTGCCTTTTACCCTCAATCCCGATATGCCCCTATGGGAAATCAACACTTTATGCCGCATGATACAGGAAATTGAGGGTACACCTGTGGGGAATGAAATGCAGGAAATACAGGCAAAGTGGTTTCAAAATATCAAGGACTTTATCGACAATAAAGATAAAATACAACACTATGCGGTATCAGACAGTGCGGCTCTGGCAGAATACCTCATTATGGAGGAACACTGTTTCGGGGAGCTGCCACCAGAATTGATAGAGCATATTGACTTTACCTCTTTCGGGCATAAGCTGGAACAGAGTGACAAATACCTGTTTACTTCCAGCGGTGTATTTCACTATGAGTAAGGCGGTAGCTGCCTATGGAAGAAATGCGAGTCTATATTGCCAATTTAGGTAAATACAATGAGGGCGAGCTTGTAGGTGACTGGTTCACACCGCCAGTAGACTATGACGAGATGGCAGAGCGTATCGGTCTGAATGATTATTATGAGGAATACGCTATCCATGATTATGATCTGCCCTTTGAAATTGATGAGTACACCCCGATTGAAGAAGTCAACCGTCTGTGTGCTATGGTGGAAGAACTGGACTATCCGCTAAATGAAGTGATAGACGACTTGATGAGTCAGTTCTGCAGCTTGGAAGAACTGTACGAACACAAGGACGACATTATCCAGTATCCCGACTGTGAAAACATGGTGGACGTTGCCTATTACCTCATTGATGAATGCGGTTCTCTTGGGGAAATCCCCGACCGATTAAAAAATTACATAGATTATGAAGCCTATGCCCGTGACCTCGACATATCCCACGAACCGCACAGGCACAGTACGACACTATGCAGCATATCCCACTTTCACAGGCAAAAGCAGGTGACTTGGTATTTTTCCACAGCACCTATAACGCTGGAACGTATATAACCCACGTCGGCATTTACGCTGGTAATAACCGTATGTACCATGCTGGCGACCCTATCGGCTACGCTGACCTTAATTCCTCATACTGGCAGCAACATCTCGCTGGTGCTGGACGTATGAAATCCAACTAAGACAGAAAGGAAATGGTATCTATATGAAATTCAAGAAAAAAGAGAAAGAAACAAAACCCAATAAAGTGAAAAAAGTGCCTGTAATGAAAGTCGGCACACATAAGAAAACCGTAATTGCCTTGTGGCTGGTACTGATTGCAAGCGTCAGTTTCGGAGTATATAAAAATTTTACCGCCATAGATATGCACACGGTACATGAGAAAGAAATCATTGAGCAGCATATCATAGACACGAATCGGATTGAAAATTTCGTCAAGGATTTTGCTAAATCCTACTACTCATGGAGCAACAACAAAGAAGCTATTGAAGCAAGAACCGCCACCATCAGCAACTATCTTACAAAGGCATTACAGGATTTGAACATGGATACAGTCAGAATTGACATTCCTACCAGTTCGACCGTAAATGAAGTGAAAATCTGGAATGTTGAACAGGCTGGCACAAACGAGTACACCGTTACCTACTCCGTAGATCAGACGGTGACTGAGGGTGAACAGTCCAGCCGCAATACAGCCGCCTATACTGTGATAGTTCATATAGATGGTGACGGGAACATGGTAATCACAAAGAATCCAACCATCAGCAGTATGCCCGTCAAGTCCAGCTATGAGCCAAAGGCACAGGAAACTGACGGAACAATGGACGCTGCCACCACAGAAGAAGTAACCGAGTTTCTGGAAACATTCTTCAAGCTGTACCCGACAGCCACAGAAAAAGAGCTTTCCTACTATGTATCTGGACATGCCCTTGCTCCTGTAAGTGGTGATTATCTTTATTCCGAACTTATCAATCCTTTGTTTACTATGGACGGTGATACGGTCAAAGTATCCGTATCTGTCAAATATCTCGACCAGAAAACAAAGGCTGCACAGATTTCACAATTTGTTTTGAAACTACAAAAAACAGATGGTAATTGGAAAATCGTAGGGTAAACTAATAAAGGACTTGCGTTATTGAGATTGTCAATGAGGAAATAGTATACAGTTAAAATAATGTAACGCATATAACCGTAAAATTGCGGCGGGTAGGGTTAATAACCTTACCCGTTTTGCTTTCTGTTTTGTGAGACATTTTATAGGGTATTTTCCCTGAGAAATTGTTACAAATCTTCTGTTTGCCTCAATCGCTTGACAAGGAAAAAGAAACGAGTATAATAAGAAACATAAGTTGCACAACGAAAGTTTTTTATGGAGGGAGATAAATGCCACCTAAATTTAAGTTCACAAGAGAACAAATTGTAGCTGCTGCTTTAGAGGTTACGAGAAAGAAAGGAATAACAGGATTAACTGCAAGAGGACTGGCAGCAGAACTTGGCTCATCAGCAAAGCCAATTTTTGGTTTGTTTCAAAATATGGAAGAAGTACAGAGAGAGGTTGTATCTGCTGCGAATACGCTATATCAGTCTTACATCAAAAAAGGTATGGCAGATAACAAATTCCCGCCCTATAAAGCAAGCGGTATTGCCTATATTCAGTTTGCAAAGGAAGAAAAAGAGTTATTCAAACTACTTTTTATGCGTGACAGAACAGATGAAAAGATAGAAGAAAACCGTGAAGAAATTCGTCCAATACTGGATCTCATTATAAAAAATTTAGGTATTGATGAAAATGAAGCGTACTTTTTTCATTTGGAACTGTGGCTGTATGTTCACGGTATTGCAACAATGATAGCAACAAATTATCTTGAATGGGACATTGAATTTATTGACAAGGCACTTACCGATGCCTATCAAGGATTAAAAAATCGTTATGTAACAAGGAAGGAATACAGATAATGAATGAAAAAATTTATGAAAATCAAGGTATACGATTGAAATACTATGAATCCAAAAATAGTTTTCAGCCTTTGGTTTTAATTCACGCTCAAGGCGTAGACGGACAAAGCTATACGAGTGTAGCGAAACAGCTTTCAAAAAAATTTCATATCTATTCGGTTGACTGCTACGGTCACGGCGGCAGTCTGCATAAGCCCGAAGAATATAATATAAAATCTATCGGAGCAGCCATAATAGATTTTATTGAGAATGAAATCGGTCAAAAGGTTTGGCTATTGGGACATTCTTCGGGAGGTCTGATTGCCGCTTATATTGCCGCCGAAACAGAACTCTGTGAAATGCTGATATTAGAAGACCCTCCTTTTTTCGCTTCTCAGGGAGAACGCAGAAAAAGCACATTCAACTATGTTGACTTGTCAACAGTATGCCATACATATATCACACAAGAAGAAAAAAGTGATTTTGTTCTTTACTACTTTTCTCATCAATATGCTTGGAACTTTTTCCCTGAACAATCAAGAGAGGAAGTAAAAGGGAAACTTATAAAAATGGCGGCAGCTTATCGCACAAAACACCCTGAAAAAGATTTGAAGGTGCTGTTTTGGCCGAAAGCTGCATTAGCAGGATTTCAGGGTATGAATCACTATGACCCTTTATTCGGAGAAGCGTTTTATACCGACAGTTTTCATTGTGGAACTTTGCACGAAGATATTTTGAGAAAAATCAGATGTAAAACAATTTTTATGAAAGCAAAAACAAATATCAACTCTGACGGAATACTGATGGCTGCACTGAATGACGATGATGTGAAAAGAGTTTCGGAGTTGATTGGGGATTGCAAAATCGTTCATTTCGATTGCGGACACGGTATCCATATTGAAAAGCCAAAAGAATTTGTGAAATGCCTGTTAGATTTATAAAACGCAAAAGGCAAACATTGTGGAGGTGATGATATGGACACAACAGCGTGGGTATATTGTCCTGTCTGCGGCAATAAAACCCGCACTATGATACGGGAGGACACCGAGATGAAGAACTTCCCACTCTACTGTCCGAAGTGCAAAAAAGAAACAATCATCAATCTATGCTTTAAAAAGAGCGTATGGTTACATTAGGATATCTGAGAAAACACCAAAATCTAATTATTATGAAGATACATCTATCCGTTGCGTTAAATATAGTAACCGTTGCGTGACTTTGGCAAACGAACTTCCTAAAATAAGAGTATAAATTATAGGAGGTTTTAGTTATGTTAGAAACTGTAAGAAAAAATAAGAAATACATTTTTAAAGTAGTTACCGTTGGATTATTTGGAATAATGGGATTGTTAATAGTCCCAGTTGTAGGATACATTATAAAAGTGGCAAATCATTATCCAAAAGCATTTAGATGGATTTTCTTTACCCTTTTTGCTTTTATATGTATATATGGATTTCTATTTACACGAGACTGGGATAAGAGATTTGTTATAATATGTATATGTATAGCCATTACTATTAACGCTATGAATACTAACAGGAGAAAATGAGGACATATGGAAATTTCAGAAATAATAAAAGAAGCAAGAATAAAAAAAGGTATGACACAACAGGATTTGGCAAATTGTGTGTATGTTACCCGACAAACTATTTCAAAATGGGAATTAGGAAAAAGTGTACCTGATGAGGCATCATTAAGTTTGTTATATCAATGTCTGGAAATTGATCATCAAGAGAGAAATACCTTAAAGAAATTATCTACTAATAAGCAAACAATATTTATGATTATTATTGCAATTATATTTTCACCAGCAGTAATAGGAATCCGTTATTGCTTATTTAAAATGGGAAAACTTGAAGACAATAAGTTTAAAATTTTAATTCAAGGTATTGGGATTGTTCTATTGGCTCTTTACTTCAAATCTTTAAAAGACATAGTTGCATATATGCTAATTTTTGTGATATTCATTAGCTATATATTTTATCGTTATTACTTGTTAAGTTTAGAAAGAGCTGATGAGTAAAGAATAAGGAGTAAAATATAATGAAAACAGAATGGATACTTTGTCCTGTCTGTGGTAATAAGACTCGTGACAGAATTAGAGAAGATACAATTTTAAAAAACTACCCTTTATATTGTCCAAAATGCAAACAGGAAACTTTAATCAATGTTCATAAACTAAATATATCCGTTATCAAAGAGCCAGACGCTAAGGTGCAGAGCCGATAATTTGTAGGTTATATCAGCCTACGGATTATCGGCTATTTTTATTGATTGCTCCATACATTGTATGATCTGCAAGCAATAAAAAATGGAGGATTTATTCTTCCTCCACTTCCTTAGATTTAAGGATACCGTCAGCGACGCTCTCTATGATGATTAAATCTTTATCGTTAAATCTATCAAGTTGTTTATCCAACTGTCTGCGTCTGGTGCTTTTTGACAAGTCACTGGCAGGCAGGAAAAATTCATCAACAGATACATTGAGTAACGATACAAGGTCATAGAACACTTGTAAACTTGGGTGCTGCCCTTTATTTTCAATATTTGTTAGATAACGTGGGTCGATTTCGATTATTGCTCCCACCTGTTCACGAGTCAGACCTTGTTTTATTCTTGCTGCTTTAATGGCAAGTCCAAAGGCTCTGAAATCGTACTTATCTTCTTTTTTACGCATAGTAAATCACCTCAATACATTTTACTGTTCCTAAAGAGCAAGTAACAGGTATTGAAAAACGTATTATAAGGTTCATCAGTTCCTATTGTGGTAAAATAACAAATTTATATGCTGCTTAGCGGTAAAGAAAAAAACCGTTGTTAGCAGTATCGCTTTTTTGCGGCATTTTGAATAAGACGACGGTTACACAGCCGCCGTTTTATTTTTTTACCCCTAACGGTGCATACGAACACTAGGTTGTTTTGTTTCAGCGGCTTTAGGAGGTAAGCCGCATGAAAAAATTATATCTTCGTCCTCCTGTGACGTTTGGTATATTCTCAAAAAAATCCATCTAAATGTTGCGGCTCAAATCACTCTTGAATGTGGTTTTTCACATCATGTAACAGGAATAATTTATAAAGCACAAGATCAGTACATCAGTATTGCCCTTGTGCTTTTTTGGTGCAGAAAACTTTTTAAAAAAGTTTTTCCTATTGGGTATCAAATCACACCCCTACTGGCGAGTGTTAGTGCGAAAAGAGGTAGAAGCCTTTTTGCTTTAGCAACTATCCGCTGGAAAGGAGGTGAGATTATGAAACCATCTTCTTTCGAGAACGCTATCCGACTTCAATTTGATTGTCTGGCTCGCAAAGTTATAGGAACAACCGTAAAGGACTATAACCGTGAGCTTGGCAGACGTGCAAAGCGTGAAACTCCATTCTGTGAGCTTTCCGAAATGGATTTAAACCATATCGGAACTTACGACGAATACTCGGTTGAATTTACAGCTTTTGATGTATTTGGTAATGAAGTCCGTATCTATGATGAACGATTATGTGAAGCAATGAAAGAATTAACAGAAAGACGACGTAACATTTTGCTTATGTCCTACTTTCTTGAGATGACCGACGCTGAAATAGCAGAAGTCATGGAAATGGAACGATTTTCCGTTTGTAGAAACAGGCTGCACACATTAAAGCTAATCAGAGATATGTACGAGGAGGGATAAAGCATGATGAAGTCTACAAAGAAGTGTCCGTTATTTTCCACAATCAGCTCGGCTGCTGATGGTGATGAGGCGGCAATCGAAAAGATTTTGAACCATTATGACGCTTACATATCAAAAGCCAGTTTACGCCCGTTCTATGATGAACACGGAAATATGTATATTGTGGTCGATATGGAACTGAAAGGCAGAATACGAGCTGCATTGATTGAAGCGATACTGGGATTTGAAATCAGAGTGAAATAAAACATATCGGAGTGTCTAACACCTCATTTCAACTCCTTACGTTCTTTGAAAACTGAATAAAGCAGACAGATACGTTTGTGATACAGTGAGCCACGGGAACTGTACGCCATGACCTTTTCCAAAAAGCGAGCGACCCACACAGTGATCCGAGAGCGACCTTTGGAAAAGTCGTTTTGCCATGACCTGTATTACAGAATAATGATACGTCCGCATGGTGCGGTTCTGCCCATAGGAATGGGAATGGTTGAGATACCAACGGAGCTTTCCAAAGCCATCTGTCTGTTTCTTACTTTTTAGAATCAACGATTTGCAAGAAATATAAATTTTATAGGGCAAATTTTTTTAATACTTGATATAATGATAGACAAGATATTGAGGTTTCCTTTATCTAGTCTATGGAAAGGAGATTTATGATTACCGTAACAAAAAAAGATTTAATAGAACTAGGTTATGGAACTTCTTTTTCAGCAGACATCATAAGAGAAGCAAAAAAACTTATGATTTCCAAAGGACATACTTACTACCAATCTCGAAAATTGGACAGAGTACCGAGAGAAGCTGTTGAAGAATTATTGGGAATTAAATTTACTGAAAAACAAGATTGATTTGTACTTCTTGCATTTCTATGTAAGGAGTGAAAAATCATGGCAAAAGACCCTATAAAAAAGGCAAATAACGGAACATATTATTTCAGAGCAAACTTAGGTTACAACCCAGTTACAGGAAAACAGATACAGAAATACCGTAGTGGATTCAAAACAAAAAAAGAAGCCAGAGAAGAATACTCAAAATTATTCTTAACATCTGCCGAGGAATTGGAAGAAAAAAAGAATACCGTTACTTTCAAACAGTTTATTGAAGAAGTATATCTGCCTTGGTACAAAACACAGGTGAAAGAAAGCACCTATATCAACCGTTGTTCTACTATTCAGAAGCATTTTAAATACTTCTTTAAAATGGCAACAGATGAAATAGAGCCTATCAACGTGCAGAACTGGCAGCTAAAAATGGCAAAAGAGTTTAGTCCAAATTATATTCGTATCGTACAAGGTATGCTTTCTATCGCATTTGACAGAGCCATTGTACTTGGACTTGCAAAAAAGAATCCATCACGAATGATAGGTAATATCAAAAGCAAAAAGACAAAAGTTGATTTCTGGACATTGGAAGAATTTCAAAAAGTAATCTCCCTACTCTACAAAGGCGATTACTACGAACATTATCTGTTTATATCTTTCTGGTTACTGTTTATGACTGGTATGCGTATTGGCGAAGCGGCTGCTTTACAATGGTCTGATATAGACTTTGAAACAGGTATGTTGAGTATCACAAAAACATTGTACTATAAGACAATGAATGACTATAAATTTGTCGAGCCAAAAACACAGGCAAGTATCCGCACACTTTATATAGACAGTGATACTATCAATGAATTAAAAACTTGGAAAGAAGTACAGCAAAAAGTTCTTCCAAAATGTAAACTTGTTCTTAGCTATAATGGTACACCGACCAGCAAGACGACGTTACCGAGAGCTTTAGAAAAACTCGCAAAGCTGGCTGGTGTCCACCGCATCAAAATTCATGCGTTAAGACATTCGCACGCTTCTCTTTTAATCAGTATGGGTGAAAATCCCCTACTTATCAAGGAGCGTTTAGGGCATGAAAAAATCCAGACAACATTGGGAACATACGGACACCTATACCCAAATACGAACCTAGAAGTTGCCAATAAGCTGACTGGTATTCTGCATTATACGCCAGCGTCAGAAAGCGTTGCAAATTATACCAGCAACCAGCACACAGCTATCTACCACAGAGAAGTTGATTAGAAATAATGCAATCCGTAATGCAATGGAAAAAGAAAAAAGCCGTAAAACCCCATAAAATGGGGCTTTACAGCTCACCTCAAACTATTCGAACTCGCAAAGTTCTATTTGCTTTGTAGTGTATTCCCGTTGTTCCAGTTCCAAAACAGTTCATTTTTGAACTGTTTTGT
>PPYF01621357.1_pt1 | contig 16906 bp, 26 predicted proteins | sample 1559871 | NCBI WGS metagenome assembly PPYF01 (sample SAMN08240021, study PRJNA423297) | Human gut metagenome, whole genome shotgun sequencing project.
CTCTGGCTATGTGCTTGGCGCCACCGCCTGCACTTCGGGACTTCCACCCTGTAGAGTTCGCTCATGCCGAGCGCACAAGCAAAAGGGCGCTAACTGCGCCCTATGAAGTAATTTCACTTCTTAGATTTTCAACTTGTTCAATTCTTGTACAAGTTCGTCATACGTGTCCTTATCGATATTTTCACTATTGAGCATATAGTTCAAGTCTGTCAGTGCGTCAGCTTTCGTTTCGTAAAAATTACCGCGGTTTTCAGTCTGCTTAGAAATCAATTCTTCGAGCTGGTCAACGCTGTTAATGTTTTCTCGTTTGTTGCCGTCATCATGTAGAACTGCTACATACTCAGAACCGTAATTCTCGAACGAGACCATCGCAAAATCACACATCGTTTTAGCATCAAAATAATTAGGCTGTCCGTTATCGTGTAGGTATAAAGCGATCCCGCTTTTTTCTCTGTATTCTCTGACAAGTTTTTCAATTTGTTTATTCATTTTAGTTTCCTCAATCTCTTTCTTTTCCATCGCTTTGTATGCCTGCTGACGTATCCAGCGCGAACCGCCATTTTCTCTAATCCATGCGGTAACGTCCCTCGGCAGATAGAACGTTACACGCTGCCCACCGTCAGGAGTTTTTCGAGGGGCGCCGACTGATTTTTTCTCTGTCATTAGTAGCCTTTTCTGCAAAACTGTTCTAGATCGTATGCTGCGGGCACTCCGTCAGCAGAGCCAAAAACAAAACGCCCTTTTACTGCATCAAAATAGCTAGACCAGAACGCCATTTCGTTTTTTCTAACATCGTTATGGCTCATGCCGTTCTGGCCATAGGCAGAAACTGTGATGCCGAGCATTCTCTGAACGTCCTCGAATTTAAAATAGAAACGGATTTTGTCTCCTTTTTCCCAAAGTTTTCCAAGCTCCCGGATTTTTGATTCGTCGTATTTACCGAAATTCATTTCAATTTTTGGTTCAGCAGACGTTTCTTCCTCAACTGGTTCGGCTTGTTTTTCTTCATCGAAAAAATAATTTTTTACGGTTTCAGACAGAATTGCGCTGTCTTCTTCTAGAAGTTTGCGCTGATAGGGCAAAAATTCCTGAAACGCTTCTCTTAATTTCGGTCGATCTTCTTTATTAACAGGAGTGAATGCAGTTTTCCCAAGACAGGAGCGAAGTGCATCAAGCAGCTCGGGTTTTTCTTTAGCGATAAATTTCCCAAACATTTTCAAAACTACTAACGGTGTTTCGTCGCTTAAATATTTGTCGTTTGTCATTTGCAATCTCCTTAATGAGCATGTTTATATTCTATTCCTAATTATGTATTGTGTCAATACATAATTAGAAAAGTTGTAAGAGTATCGACTTTTTTGTTTTTGTGTTATTCTGATACTGTTCTAGAACCGTTAGGCGGCTAGTTGATCGAGACTGCCTATCGATAAGTTCCCCGCGTCAGCGGGGATGATCCGGGTAGATGTTCAATTTGCGACGCTACTACGTACAGTTCCTCGCGTCAGCGGGGATGAAAGGGCCTTCTGGCCCTTTCGCTTTTCTGAAACATCGTGTAATAGTTACTGTATCACCTTGTCAAAAGTTGCTTAAAAAGGCAGCATCCACGAGCAAACGCCAAAACTAAGAGGGTTAGACTCAAAAATGCCCAGAATACCCCTAAGTAGTTGTTTAAAACAAGCGCACAAATTGCGGTACCGAAAATAAAACAACAAACGAAATCCATCCAAAGAAATGATGATAAATAATAGCCTTTGGATCGCAGCCACATTAACAGTCCAATGCACACAAAAGACATGAGAGTTACAGTACCCACAAGTATTGCGAAAAACAAATTGAAATGTGTCGCTGTTAATTTAACTATTTCTTCCATGTTTTCTCCAATTGAGTTATTACCCCCTCTCTACCTTTTAGCTCGCACTCATTAACAATTACAGCCGGTCACTTTTTTTGGTTCTATTCTTTGTTCATAAGTGTAGTTTTTCTACCGTTCAACTTGAGTACTTCCCTCAAACATTGACGAGGAGCATCAGTTGGTCTATCGGGTTGTGAACGGAATCATAGAAATTGCTCAGTGCAAGGGACACTACAAAGTTTTTTTGACAAGACACCGAGTCGTTCGGACTTTTGATTTAAAAGTTGGTTCAAACCAACTTTTTGAAAATACCTTAGAAGTCAAAAGGCCTCCAAAGAGGCCCTTTGATTCTATACCGGTTATGTCAGCACAAAATATTATTTGCCGTTAACTGCATCTTTAAACAACTTCCCGGCAATAAATTTCGGTTGAAGGGATGCCGGAATTTTGATTTCTTTACCGGTCGCCGGATTGCGTCCGGTTCTGGCGGCGCGTTCGGCAGACTTAAAAGTTCCGAAACCGATCAAAGCAATTTCATCTCCGGCCTTTACCGTTTTGACCACTTGGGCAATAAGGGCCTCTAAAATTTCTTTGACGTCGGCCTTGGATTTTCCGGTTTCTTCGGCAACGGCTGCAACCAATTCAGTTTTGTTAAATTCGTTTCTCCTTAAAAAATTGTGGTTTGTAAAAAGTAAGAGTAAACCTTAATAGGAGTTTCCTTAATCTCTCTTTTTATAGGAATATCAAATTTTATAATCGTCGAGTCTTGCTGATCTTGCAAGACAAATTAGTACTCAATAAATGCAAAGGATTGAACATGAAGAAACAACTTCTTGCTATGGCTCTTGGTCTCACGTTTGCAGTTGCTGCAAACGCCGCTGACGCACAGTATCGCCTTGTTATTCACGGTGGCGCCGGCAACATTACTGCTGACCGTTTTACCCCTGAACAACAAGCTGAATACCATGCAGGTCTCCAAAAGGCCCTTCTTGCTGGTAACAAAGTTTTAGCTAGCGGTGGTACGGCTATTGATGCAGTGAAGGCTGCTATCAACGAAATGGAACTCAATCCGATCTTTAATGCTGGTCGTGGTGCTGTGTTCACAAATGAAGGTAAGAACGAACTTGACTCTTCTATCATGGACGGTAAGACCCTTATGGCAGGTGCCGTTGCTGGTGTTACCAATATTAAGCACCCGATTAATTGTGCAGACATCGTTCGCACGAAGTCTCCTCACGTTATGATGGCGACAAAGGGCGCAGAAAAGTTCTGTGCTCAAAACGGTGCAGAAACGGTTGATCCGAAGTGGTTCTTCACGCAAAACCGTTATGACCAGCTCAAGAAAGCTCAAGAAAAAGAACAAGTTATTCTTGACCACGATGGCGCTACAAAGAAAAAGACTGCCAACGCAGAGCTCTACATTGATCCGTTAATGTATGACTATAAGTATGGTACGGTTGGTGCTGTTGCCTTAGATAAAGACGGTAACCTTGCAGCAGGTACCTCCACGGGTGGTATGACCAATAAGCGCTATGGTCGCATCGGTGACAGTCCTGTGATTGGTGCTGGTACCTATGCTAATAATAAGTCCGTAGCAGTATCTGCAACGGGTTCTGGCGAAATGTTCATCCGTACGTCTGCCGCTTACAATGTTCACTCCCGTTACACGCACTTAGGTGAAAATGTTCAAAAGGCTGGTGACGCAGTGATCAAAGAAATCGGTGACATCAAGGGCACGGGCGGTATGATTATTCTCGACGCTAAGGGTAACTTCGCCTTCCCGATGAACTCCGGTGGTATGCACCGCGGTATGATCGACTCTAAGGGCGTCCCGATGACCGCTATGTTCGGTGATGAACAATTGCGTCATTTCAAAGCTAAGTAATCTATAGCCTATCGGATGGGGTGGCGATAAGCCACCCTTCCACACCACCGGGCATACGGGTCCGTACACGGCGGTTCCTCTAAACATCTAGCCCTACAAGTCCGTCAAGCAGAGCCATCCATGCTTGCGTTTTGGGGCTAATTTTATCTTGTTTCTCGGGCTCTTCTTCTTTCAACTTGAGAGTCCGTATTTTGCGGCTCCGGGCAATTCGCATTCGGCCCGACAAATTTGAATTGCTCAGTGAGCACTTTCCTCAAAAATTGCTTTCGGGTTTCGCATTCTGAATACTGCCAGCGCAGACTCTCTACCAAACGAGAGTCGGAAAATAAACGAGGTTTGCTCAGCTGCTCTATGGCGTCCAAAACGTCCTTGGCTTCTATGAAAATAGCGACATCTCGGCGCCCGGCAAGCTCGGCCCGCTTTTCTTCAAGCCACTTCTTGACTGACTCATTCATTTTCCTTCTCCGTTTTCTTTACCGCTGATCTTATTTTTAATCTATCTTTGTGCTGCGAAAGAAATTCATCAATCTCTTTGATATGCAGATCTATTTTTTGATTCAGCTGTTTCAAGACCGCCAGTATCCCAGCAACGTCCGAAAGATTTAATTTTCCCTCTTTATTCTGTTCATTCAAGACTCTGGCTATCTGGTTCAAGTTCACGCCGATCCGATTCAGTGAAAGAGTGGAGTCCGATATCAACCGATACTCTTTCGGATCAATTTGGGATTTATTCAAAAGAAATTCTCTGACGGCCGATACGATTAGTGCCTGACGGGTTTGTCCTCTGACCGCCGCTAATTTCCCAATAGCCTCCATTTCACTTTTTGTCATTCTGAGCTTGATTGGAACCTTCTCCTCTTCACTGCCTTCTCTTTCAACATTAAGCGATACTTTTAGCTCCGGCAGATTAAGAGACTCTTTTATGACTTCTTTTATGACGAAGTAGGTGTAGGCAGAAAGGTTCATATTGTTGAGCCGGGCAAGCTGCTTCCAGATGTCCTTTTCTTCCTGCGTCAGCCATACACTCATTGATGTTTTATCTTTATTCATACCAAGACTGAGGGGCACTGGGCCCCTTCTTATCACGCTTCTATGATGCGATTTAACGTCACGTCTTCAGCCGGAACTTCTTCTTCCGTACCGTCCTCATATTTCACAACGACGAACCCGTCCAACGTTCTTTTCTTATAAAGCAGTTCGCATTCTCTGCCTTCAATCAGGCAAAGGATCATGGGTTTTTTATACGTAGATTCTTCAGATTGCACCTGCAAAAAATCATCCGCAGCCGTTTCAAGTTCTTCAGGTTCGTCAGAATGTTCTTCCTCGTCAGTTGTGGTCTTTTCCTCATAGTTGTCGATTGATCCAGAGGCTTCCGATATTTCAACCTCTTCCAAATCCGCTAAAGCATCATTGATTTCGGTTCCTGAGTTTTTCGTTTCGACTTCTTCTTGGTCTTCAACAGTGTCTTTCGATACGCTGTCAGTTTCCATTACAGGTAAATCAGTAGGCTCTGAAACCGGTTCTTCCGACTCTTGGACTGAAGCTTGTGATGTATCTTCTTGATCTGAAAAAGTTGGTACGTACCAACTTTTTGGATCAAAATTTTTAGCTTCGGCTGTGCTGATCCGTTCTTTGGATTCAATAAATTCAACCGTTTCTTTTGGATTTTCTTCCCAAACTTTAAATAAAGCGTGTGCTGCTTGAATACTTCCGAGCTTTTTGGAACGGACAGCCTCCTTGATTTCTTCCGGCATTTCATTCCAAGATGCATACTTAGAAACTTGGCCTTTGTCTATTCCCAGATTCTCTGCAATAAAGTTTTGTTTTTCCCCTGCGTCGATGTGTCGGCAAATAAACTCTGCGATTTCTACCACACTTAGATTTGCTCTTTTAACGTTCTCGGCCATTTGGACGTAACCGATTTCTTCCGGTTTGAGCGTCTTTTTGACAATTGCTCGGATTGTTTTGGTTCCGTTCAGCTTTACAGCCCGGAACCGTCTTTCTCCGGCAATGATGTAATACTCGCCATCTTTGTCCGGCGAAGGGCGCAGAACAATCGGCTGGATAAGGCCGTGTGCTTTAATGCTTTCTGCCAGTTCCTTTAATGCATCCTCGTCAAACTCTTTACGCGGCTGCTGAGGATCGGCTTTAATGAATTCGACCTCGACATCCCGCATTGTCTCTTCAGGTACGTCTGAGCGTCTGTGCGTAAAGTCTTTAGCTGCTTTATTGATATTGCCTAAGTTCAGATTTAATCCCATTTTCGTTTCCCTTATTAAGGTTCAGCAACAGGCTGAACATCAACTGCTACCAATTTGTCACTATCCTCGGATTTCTTAATTTGAATTTGTTTCTGGGGCGTTAATCCGAGCTGCTTGAATATTGATACCCAAACTCTTGCCAGTTCGAGCGCTTCGCGTCTTGGTTTGCCGTTTTCGCTGAAAAATACGGGACGGCAAAACTGCTGCGCAGCTGTGTATTCGCTTCTGTCATAGATGCAGCACACGCCTTCAAACTTTCCGGTTTTCGGCTCGTATTTCTTCAGAAGCAGATTTTGGGTTTGCTCGATAACCCATTCAAAGTTTTTCTTTTGAATGCCCTGCATCTTCACCATGCTCATCAGCAGCCCCAAAAATTCCAAGGAATTGTTCACGTTCTCCTGAATAACCTTTGCACGCGCTAAAGTTTTTTCGACCCCACTGATAGATTCTGATTTGACCTGAAAGGGGATTAGGTAATGCGTGCTCAGGCTTAGTGCAATCAGCTGACGAACATCGGCGCTCGGTGAGCAATCAATAATGCATAGGTCAAAATTGTCACTCACGGCGTCCAATGCCGAATAAAGATTTTGTGTGATTCCTGCGGCATCCCTCATACTTTCCAGCTCAAGCAGATTGTCGTCTCCGGGAATGACCATGAAGGGCTCTTCTGCCTTCACTAATCCACCGTTTTTCATGATTAAACCGGCGGTTGTGTCGGTCGGAACGCATAAACCTGAGTTAATCAGAATATCGCTTGTGTTTCTTTGCTGGTCTAAGTCAACAACAAGAACCCGGTTGCCGAGTTTGAAACGACAGAAAAGCGCAAATTGCGTGGCGATAAATGACTTGCCTACGCCGCCTTTCTCATTGATGATTGCTAATGTTTTCATGGTACCCCCTTTTGTTAATCATTGATCTTTTTAAAAGCCGTGATTTCTTCAGAATAAAATGTCCAATTTCCTTTCTTCCATCCGGCGCTTCTTTGCAAGCCGCCTTTTAGCATGACTTCATAAACCTCTTCCGAGTCGGGTTTAAATTTCGGGTATGCATTCCAGCCGCCGGGATCGAGCTCGGTTTGATTCTCCAAAACCGCTTCCGCCGGACGCGGTGAAAACTCTCTGTATGCTGCAATTTGATTTTCAAACCGAACCCAGTATTTATCTTTGGTAATTTTTCCGGTGCGGTATGATCCGTTTTTCAGCCTGACCAACCAATAATCGCATTCTCTGGTTTCACCGTTAATGGCCGGTTCAGTATCCAGTCTGGGAGGTATGACATCGGGCCATACATTCCACTCGTGAGCCCGGTATTGAGGCTCTTTAAGAAGGTGCGCTCTGTCTGCAATCACATCTATCTGTTTGCCCGTGATGCTTAAATCTGAAGGGATACTGAATACCAAGTTATTGGCATTTCGGTTTTCATACGCCGCAACGAATATTTCCGGAAATGCCTCTTCGTTCTTCAGCAGTTTCGTGATGTATCCAATCAGTATCGGATCACAAAGCTCTTCAGGTTTAACAGTTTTGAAATCCATGTATTTCTCCTAGAGAGTGTTTTTTAACGGACGCCAAGCCACAACTTCCCTTGTGACCGGGTGAAGTAAAGCATCCTGAAAATCAATGGTGAATGTCACATCATTGAAAAATGTTTCGTTCCAGTAACCGCGGGTTTTAAAGAGTTGATTGCTGCCTTCCGGACGGTAAGCAAGCAAAACGACTTCAAATTGTTCCGGCAACGGATTGATCTGGCCGGACTGAATCTGATCCCAGTTAATTTTTTTCCAATATTTATTAAGATGATGGATTACGCAGCGCACGGTTTATCCTCCTTGGGAAGGGAAAAAAAGTGTAGGATTAAGCGCTTTTGTTTTTCGATGGAGAATGCTTCCCGAAAGGAAGGCAGAGGCCCCTTTTGAGACGAAATCTTCTAAGTTTCTTAAGGGAAGAAAAACACAGGGCTCGATGCGCCTTGGACAAGCGCCGAGCCCTTGAACAAGGAGATTAGTCGTGAAACGTAAACAAGTACGACTATTTCTGCTCCTTATCGTGTTGAGGGAATTATCCGTCAGAGCTGACTTTGTTGTCAACTTTGAAGGCTCTGTTTCCTTGGCCGTAATTGGAGCAGCATCGCTATTATTCTTAATTATGGAATAGTGCTGGATGCCGGGACGGTTGTTTTGTTCCGGCAATTTTTTTGCCACCTGCTGTTCTTTTAGGAACTCTACCTGTTGTTCATTTCGACCCCGTAAAACGGCAACGGCCCAACTGCTGAGAACAGTCGAGCCGAAGTCAATCAAGGGAGCACTAGCGATGCAGTCGAAGAACTCGCTAATCTCCGTGGAGATATTAACACAAGTAAACAGAGAAGGCTTTACCTTCAAAGTTAAAGTTGAGGTGCCTTTGGCGCTGCTAGTGTTGATTATCTCGGCGGTCGCTGACAGTTGGTTTTCATAACCGTCAGCTGCGTTGAGGTTTAACGCAGGAAGTCCCGGTTCGGGGCTTCCGGCTGTTTTTTGTCTGAGGTTGTTCGGCATGACTGTCTCGGTTACTGTTTTTTGCGGAATAAAGGGAATTTCGTTCCGTGCAGGTCGATAAAAGAAATCTCAGTGAATAATTCCGAAGCTTGAAGCGCTTCGAGGCACATTCGGAATCCGTTTGTTCTTGAATCTATTTCCGGCCATTCTTTTCGGAATCCTTTGAGCGCTTTTTTAAAGAGATCGTCGTCCAGACAGGAAATCAAATACTGCTTCTCTCCCATTGATTCATAAATGAACCTGTCCAAAGACTTTTTCTGCTGTCCTGATTTCATTTTGTCCCCCTGTAGCTTTCCCAGTTGAAAACGACAAAAGTGTTTGTCTCAAAAATCCGATCTACAGTGCGTTCGTCCATGAACTCTTCCAAGGAATCCTCCCCGCGCATGGAAAGGTTGGAAATGAGGATGGTCGGCTTTAATTGTTCGTAACGGTCATTGATGATCGCGAAAAACAGATCTTTTTCTCTCGGAGAAATCTCGCGATTCGTACCGATTTCGTCGATAACCAAACAGTCCAACCCGGCAAGCTTCTTAAGGTACTTTTTCTGAGAATCATCCGTCGAGTTCCATGTTGCTTTCACAGCCGTAAAGACTTGATCCAAAGACGTGTAAAGCGCTGCTTTCTTTCCGGCAATAATCTCTTTCAGCAAAGAACAAGCCAAATGCGTTTTTCCGGTTCCGGGTCTACCGGTCAAAAGCAGTCCGTGCCCCGTTTTACGGTAATCCCCGAAACGCTTCACAAAGTCTCGGCAAAGGGTTACTGCGGCCTTTTGCCCGTCGTTCGTCACTTCATAGGTTTCAAAGGTTTGATCTGTGAATCTGGCAGGTATCAGCGCTTGGCCGAACGCGGCCTGACAGCGTTTTTCTGCTTCACAAAGCGGACAGCCGTTTGTGTAGCGCGTCCCTGAGGCATCCGTTATGGAGTACACGTAGGACGTACCGTGAACCGGACAGGTTTTGAAAGTCTTTTGGACGTTATCGGTATCAGATGACATGGCGTTCCTTGGGTTAGTAATCGTTGGGGTTAGCGTTCGTAATTCGGATCAAGGCTGTAGGAGCCGTCGGGATTCTTGATTAACCCTTCCGTCCAGTCTCTGTCCGAATACTTCTTTTTCTTCGGAACGTAATTCGGGTCGGGGCTCCAAGATCCATCGGGGTTTTGAATCAGTCCTTCCGTGTAATCGCGTTCAGAACTTCTTTTCTTCGATCGTTTTTTTACCATCACGGGTTCGCGTTCAAGTGCGGAGATCACATAAGCGATAGATCCCGAAAACATGGCCCCTTCAGAACGTTTTTGTTCTTTGCATCTGGCAATCAGCTGGTCAAAAGCCTCTTGATCGAACCGTGGAAGAACCTCGGAAAAAAGCGCATTGAAGCGGGTTTGATTTCTGTCTGAGCGCGAAACCCACGCTTCGAGAAACTTTTGGTCTAACCCGGAATCAACCAGAAGCGTTTTGGCTTCCTGAAGCGTCCATTTTTTTCCGGTAGAGAATTTTTCAATTTCGCGCGAATTTTGATTTTTAAAATTTTCAGTTTTTTCTTTAACTGATTCCGATACCGATTCCGATTTATTTTTTTTATTAATTAAAAAAACATCAGATATCGGATTAATCGGATTATCCGACGCGCATACGTGCGCACACGCGAGGGACGGACCGGCTTCCGACTCGAACTCGGCTGTATTGGGCAAATTTTCTATTTTTTCCTGAAAATCAAAGGATTGGGCTTTATCAGTTGTAGCAAAATTTTCGTTTGCTAGATTTTTGCCAGCAGTTTGCTTGGCATTTGCTACAACTTTGCTAGAACTTTGCCAGCCGTTTGCTAGAGGTTTGCTAGAAGTTTGCTTGGCGTTTGCTACAACTTTGCTAGAACTTTGCCAGCCGTTTGCTAAAGTTTTGCTAGGAGTTTGGTAGCCGTTTGCTAAAGGTTTGCCAGAGGTTTGCTTGATCTCTTCCGGTTCTTCGCCAATTGTTTGCTGCTCTTCCGGAACTTCGTTGACAGAGATTTCTTCATCAAAAACGGGAGAATTTTGATTTTTTCGGTTTCGGGCTTTCGTTAAGCCGCCTTTCATTCCGGCCAGAGCTCGGGCGACTCGTTTTTGAACTTCTTTTTCGATTAATTGCTCTATGTTTAATTGATGTTCTTTTCTCTTCTCGATTTGACTCTCTATCCTTATGTCAATGAAAACATCGCCTTTCTTCGTGAAAAATTTATTAAGCACTTTGCCTAATGTCTTTTCATGAACAGGGGTATAAACTGGGTAGAGCCCTTCGATATCATCTTCTGATAATGGGCTTCCTTTTAATGCGTAAGCTGAACGCAACTTAAAGAGGCAAGCAAGTTGAGGTTCCGGAAGCGATAAATAGTCCTGTGTATATTCTTCTGCTGATAGAAAGTAACAAGGACTTTCAAATTGATTGGATTTACTCATATTGCACTACCCATTGCCTATAAAAATCATCTGCCTCGATATGAGTAAATCATAATAGTAAAAACCAAATTTGTACACTACGTACAAATTTATTTTTTTTATGTTGTAAAATATTGGTATAGTGATTCCCCGGAGATATTTTTATGGCTAAAACTACTTTTTGTTGTATTTTGGTTGCTCTTGCCTGCGGTTGCGTTCAAGCAGCCGATTCTTCCATAACGGACCTGAAGTCTGCTAACTTTCAACAATTAAAGTTAGAGGCTTCCTCGTTGGAGTTAAACGAACGGCAATGCAATAAAGATTACCTTTGGGAATTTCGAAACAGACTGACGGAGTTGCAATTTCAAAAAGTGATTGACTTTAAAACCAAGTACTCAGTGGATCGCTTGGTAGAGAAACATCTCAAAAAATGTGTTGATGCCAAACTCTACAAATAAAAGTCTGGGTGGTTTGAGGAGTTGGAGTACGGCTTACAGACTTGTTCCTGTGCAAACGTATAACGCCTTAGCTAATATTTTTATTTTTGATAAATCCGTCAAACGTTGAGAAAAATCATCGGTTCGAATTTGATAGCCCCCTTCATAGTCAATGGAGATCAGACGAAGCAACTGTTCTCCGTTGACTTCTATCAGGTAAATACCCTCGCGTGTAAAAGTATTAACTCCAAAATCAAGGATCAAAGCATCGCCAATCTTACATTTTGATTTCAAAGAGTTATCTTCAACGACTACAAATCGCAAATTTTCTTCAGAAGTGGCTTTTAAAACTGACTTGATAAAATAATCACTCAATTTCATTTCTCCATCGAAAAGTGTAAAAGTTAGATTCGATGGAGTGGCGCTGTTTAAACGATAGCTTCTTATCCTATTGAAAGAAGATTTCAAAAAATTTTCAGATTCCTTAATTAGTTCAGTTTGAGGTTTATCGTGAACTACATCCATCCAACCCGGTTGAAGGTGTAGTTTCATTTCAATTTCTCGCGCAACCTCCGCTCCCATAACTCTTGGAGTTTTGGCGCTAGGCGGTTGAGATTTGTTTTTTATTTGGTTAAAGGTTCCGTCATACCGTTTTCTTCCCAAAGCAGAATTGAGATTAGCGACGGACTTATACATAGAGATCAGCTCTATTAAATTTTTCCGACGGATTTCATGCACATCTGTCATTTCTTCACCTCTTAGAAAGATATAACAGAAGCAGCTTTTTTGTTTATTCTTAGATGAGCTAATAAAATTTGTACTTTTTGTATATTATTTGTACATTGTTGTACAAATTCAGGTAAAATAAAAACAACAAAAATAAGGTGTAGCAATGAATTTGAAAGACTATTGTTCGTTTCTAAAAGAAGCTGGGGTTGCTGATCCTAGACGGTATTTAGCAACCGAGCTGGGGCTTTCTAAGGCAACGATTAACTCTTACATCTGCGGGCGTCGTTTAATTTCACCCGAGAATTGCCTGACATTGGTCAACCTGTCCCGTGGACACCTAACTTGTGAAGAGTTGCGTCCGGATATCCCTTGGAAGTTCGCTCAATTAGATAGAAGTAACGCTGAAACCGGCAGATTAAAAAAAGAGATTAAGCAGTATTTGAGCTGCCCCGGAGCAGAAGCGTTAACCGCTTGAACTTTGAAAATAAGAACAAGGAAAAGCAATGACAACCGCAGGCTGCTTAAATTTGAGGGGAAAAGATGGAAGCCAATCTTCAATCACCGTTAGGTGTGTTTACCTTCCTGCTTCTTTTTTTAACGCTTGCTCTTCTGATTATCTGCGTACTGAACGCTTGTTTCTTCAAAGACCTTTCGCTTCTCAAATGGTTTCTCCTGTTTTTTCTCATTTCGCAGCTTTGTTGTTGGAAATTAGGAATATTGCCTTTTTGAAAAATGGAAAGGGCAAGCCAAGTACATCCGACATAAAGTCTCTAATTGGAAATAGAAGAGATCATTATGATTTCATGCGAGTTTTACCTAGAGTTAAAAGATTACGCGCCGAAAATCATTGTTGCTGTTCTCTTCTGTGCTCTGACAGTTTATTCGTGTTTTTTTCTCAGGCCGCCTTTTATGCGCAAGGTCCGAGAATGGACAGACAAAGAGTTTTTTCTATATTCTCTTCTGGTAATTCTTCTTTTAGGGATTGCTTTTATTATTTTCAAAGTGCTGGAATCCGGTTCGAAGCTCTTTTGTTCAATTTGAAACTTCGTGTCTCTCACTTCAGCAACAGTAAGAGCCGAAAACAAAGCGCAAAACATAGACATTGCAGTACACAAGAAATCTGTAAGTTTGGGTTCTTTATACCAACAAAAAATCAGTGCGAAAAGGCTGGCTGCCAGCCAGCACATAAATTTATCAGCAGAAGTAATTTTCACTTTTTCCTCCGGGTATTGGGTTTGGATTTTTGTCTGACAGCTCAAATTTTACCCAGTACACCGGAGACCAATTTCGTGAGGATGAGATGATGGCCGCGCAGAAATTCTTTTTCATCCTTCTTCTTTCCGGCCTTTGCTGTCTGGCAATTGCACCTTTATTCCTGTTCCAAAACAGCGAAAGGAACTCTGTGTCTTTTACCGCACCCGGACTAATGCTTATCGGTATTGCGTTTGTCCTTATCGGCTGCTGCGGTTTTGTGGGACTGGACAGTTACGGGGGCTGAAATGAAAACGATTTTCTGTTTTTTATCAAATCGACTTCGAAATGTTGGAAAAACTTCTTTCTCCTTGGGAGGAATTCCAAAGCGTTCAGTTTTGGTGGAATTACTTAACATATGGCTGGGTGATTATTACCACTCATTTCGACCTAATATGTCTTGTTTACATCTTAAAAGTGAAGTCGAAACTGCCGAAGTGTTTTCAGGGAGAGCTTCTGTCTCGCTTGTTTCCAATGGATACAGAGACATTTCTTGTGCTGTTTTCCGGCTACTTTTTGGTGTTTGTGGTCATTCCACTGTCAGTTATTGCAATTCTGAGTTTCTGAAGCTCTTCGGTTGCGTCAACAATAGCTTTAATAAGCCGCTGTTGATTCTTACTGTTCTCCGCGGATACATAAATAGCAACGAAACCGGCAACACAAGAACCAAGCGAACAAAGAAACAACACTATGTTCCTTTGATCCTCGTTGCCGTAAAGGATAGCTATCGGTACAAGGGACAAGACAAGAACAAAAAACAAAGCAGCAAAGATAACAATGTTTTGAAAAATACCCTTTTTCATCCTTCATCCCTCCGGGAATTGATTAGCGATTTGAGTTGGGCAACTAAATTCTATTCTTTTCCTCGGAGGCTCAATTTCCTCGGACTCTTAGCAAGAGAATCGAGACAAGCACACACCCCCCGCCTGTCCGATTCTTTCGAGGGTCTTTCAGCGCTAATAATGTTTCTGAACACCGAGCCCGTTACTAGGCTCCTTGGGTTATTTGATTTGAGCAAGTACAACTCCTCCATTTTCAGAACATTGTCCGGCTATCCGGCGGCGCTGTTTTTTATTCCTGATCGGAGGCTCTATGAGTAACTTAAGCCTCAATCAATTGAGACCTGAACAGGTCTGCGAGCGTCTCGGCTGCGGTAAAACCCAGTTATACAAATTGGTAAAAAACGACCCGACGTTTCCGAAACCGATTCAATTGTCCAGTAGATGGACATTTTGGTACGAGTGTGAGATAGACGCTTGGACGATAAAAAAAGCCGCCGAGCAGCAGGGCTTAAGCATTGAAGCGATGACGGAGCGATTAGCCAGCGCAAGCGCTTTCTCCATGAAATTCAAAGAATTGATGGCAAGCTGAAAATGAAAATAAAAGTCTCAAATCCCAAAACAATACTAGCCTTGGCAGCCGTCAGCGCCCTGCTGTCCGGCGCGGGTTTCAAAGTGTTGGCTGATACGACGGATTATTCTCAAATCCCGGGGATGCCGAAAATCGAATTAATGACCGGCAATGATCGTTGGGGATGCGAAGTCCTGCTCTGTTTAGCCAATCCGAACGGACCGAGAGCGGTTAGCGAGTGCCGTCCTCCGATAGACAAACTCTTTGACTGCCTTTCTTGGCGTCACCCGTGCAAGTTTCCGTCCTGCCCGATGGCCGGAGACGGCAACTATGCGAAACAGCTTTCTGACGGATTTGATCCTTGCATCCTTCAAGGGATGGAAGATGCTCCTCAAGGCTGGATCGTTGAAGGGAACATCAACGACAACAATCAGTTTAAAACTGACCGTCGGAAAAACAAACTACTTAGAAAAAATAATGCCAGCTACAACTGGGGCGGTGAGCACTGGTTCAAAGCAACCGAGGACTCTCCCGGACATTGGGGAGGCACTAAGGCTTGCGTTAAGGGCTATCAAGGTACTGCCTATGAGAGTTACACCTGTTATGACAGCTCGGGAGACAGCAGCAGTTCTTCCGTTTGCTACCGCCCTGTCCGCGTCTATGAACAGGTGAAATGGCAACAGTATCAGTCCAGACGAGCCATTGATGTATTCATCAACGGCAAAAATTGGACTCGCGTGCATTGGTAAAGATCAAAGGTTCATCATGGTTGAAATAACTGCCTCTGACATTTTTTGGATCGGAGCAATGGACAAAATAGAGATCGGCTTAATTGTAATGTTCTTGTTTGCTCTCTTTTTGGTCTTTATGGCTGCCGATTCGAGTTCCGTAGCTGTTTTCTTATTTGCTCTCCTACTTGGTATTTTTTCTATGACTGCTTGGGTCTTTATTCCAAGTTCGAAAACTTTGGCTGCCATGAAAGTTCTTCCGGCGATCGTTAACAACCAGCGAATACAAGGTGTCGCAGAAAGCGCTTTAGAACTGACGGAGCGGTTTCTGCAAGACAATCTGGAAACTTTGAAAAGCAAAGAAAAATCGGGAGATAAAAAATGAGAATCAATAATGTGGAATACCCGAATGTTTCCATCCGCGTCATCGAGTCAAAACGTGTTGTGGGTCTTACAGGGCCGAAGTCGATTCACCTTTATGAAGCAAATATCAAAAGAGGCGCAGTAATCCAGAAAAGAACTTCTGAAAACATAGCCGAACTTCAGGACTGGATTCTTTTGAAGGTCGGAGGCCGATTGCGGTCAGCGTAACAGTTAATGCCCGGAAGCAGACGGCCTGATTGACAGGCGCGGTTGCATCCTTGGCGGGACAATGCAGCCTCCGGGCACCAATTATTCTAATCGTCCCGCCCCGTTGAAAGAACGGTGACAGTTGATCTTTCGGTTCATAACAGTCTGCACAGAAAGTCCCGCCAGATTTTTTGAAATAAGAGTTATGAACAACAGACAAATCTCAAGGTTCGGACTTTCCTTCTTTAAGGACGGTTCGGCTTTTTGCACCCTTTTTCCTCCTCAGTTTCTTTAGGAACAGGCTTTCGGCTAACGAAAACCTTTTCCCAAACCAACTTCATTTCCTTAAGGAGGAAAAACAATGCAGGAAAAAATCTTTATCCAGCGTCTTGCTCTTTATCTGAGGAGCGGAACCAATCTCGTCATTGATTTCGGTGTTTTAGACCCAGGAATTCCCTGCCCGCAAATTGAATCCCTGAAAAAAGCCCTTGATAAGCCTGAATCCGAAGAAACGACTGAAGAAATCAAAGAGAAAGCTCCTCTTGAAGCGGGCAAAGAGTTCATCGAATTCAAAGGACAACGCGAAGTTCATGTCCGCATCAAAGAAATTGCCGCATTTGAAGTGATTCCTCTGGTTCTCACTCCAAAAGAACAGGCCAAGACCGAATAAATAGCACAACCCGAGGAGGAGATATGAACAAAATCTTTAAAAAAGTTTGGAACAACCGGCGGGGATGCTTCGTCGCTGTTTCCGAAGCCATGACGGCTGCAAGCCAGAACACTGGAAAAGCGGCAGTTATCACAGTCGGTCTAGCACTAGCCCTTGCATCGACGCCTTCATACGCCATTTATAAGCATATTTATGCAGGGGAATCAACAGCTGGACAGAACCTAGACTATG
>PPYF01268831.1_pt1 | contig 16893 bp, 14 predicted proteins | sample 1559871 | NCBI WGS metagenome assembly PPYF01 (sample SAMN08240021, study PRJNA423297) | Human gut metagenome, whole genome shotgun sequencing project.
CCTTTGGGGAGGGGGAAGGGGGCCTTTTTTAAAAGGCTCCCTTCCCCCTCCCCAAAGGATACCCAATGTCGTCAAACAACAAGCAAGGCCTCTTCGACGCTCTGGGGCGGGCCAGCATCATGGGCCTGCACATGGTTTCGGGCGTGATCGTGGGCTGCCTGCTCGGGTACGGGCTGGACAAATGGCTCGGCACCTCGCCGTGGTGCGCGGGCGTCGGGCTCATCGTGGGCGTGGGCGCGGGTTTCAGGAACATATGGCTGGACGCCAAGATATTGCTGCGCCAGGGAGAACAGGACGATGCCAAGAAGAAGTAGCGGCCCCCTCCACGCGCTGGAAAAGGCCCTCTGGCGGCGCGGCGTTCAGGACCCCACCCTCCGGGAAATCCTCTGCTGGCAGATCGCCGTCACCGTTGTCTGCCTGATCGGCGGCGGACTGATCTGGTTCTTCCACCCGGCGGGACGCTGGCTGTTCTGGTTCGGCTTCGGCGCGCTGCTTTCCGCATGGAATTTTTACGCGCTCATAAAATTCGTTCCCAGAGCTATCTCGGGCGGTTGGAGCAAAAAGAATCTCATTGCGCTTCTCGTCCATACCAACATGAGACTTTTATTTACCGGAATTTTGTTGTATATGGCACTGGTACCTTTCAAGGGCTCCATCTCGGCGGTGTTGTCGGGCCTTGCGGTGCTCCTCGTCGGCATGACCGCGGGAGGACTGAAAAAGGCATTGAAAAAACCTGCCTGACAGGCTACAGAGAGCCTTCACGAAAAGAATCATGTTTTTCCGACGTGTTTTCCCGATGCCGGTACCGGCCGCGGACGAAAACGGGCGGAGTTCGCCGCGATACGGCGGACGGCCTTCCTTTCGGGCGCACTGCGCGCGTAATGACTGACATTTTGAAGGAGCGCACACATGGCAGGCGGACTTCCTGAACCGATTCTCATCTCCGAACTGGTTCACCTGGATCATATCACCATCGCCGGACAGACGGTGGAATTCAGGCACGTTTTCTATACCTGGATGGCGATGCTCATCCTCTTCGCCATCGGCTGGATCGTGCGCCGCAACCTGTCGCTGGTCCCCGGGAAACTGCAAAACACGTTCGAAATGATCATAGGCGGGCTGGAAGACTTCACCGTCACCAACATGGGCGACGACGGCCGCAAGGTCTTCCCCGTGCTCGGCGGCCTCTTCCTGTTCATCGCCGTGCAGAACCTGCTCGGCCTCGTCCCCGCCTGCGACGCCCCCACCGCCAACATCAACACCAACATCGGCATGGCCCTGTTCGTGTTCCTGTACTACAACTATCAGGGCCTCAAACGCTGGCACGGGCACTACATCCGCCACTTCATGGGCCCCATGCTGCCGCTCGCGCCGTTCATGATGATCCTTGAGTTCATCTCGCACCTCGCCCGCCCGCTCTCGCTGACGCTCCGTCTTTTCGGCAACATCCGCGGCGAGGAAATCGTGCTCATGCTCTTCTTCCTGATGGCGCCGCTGGTGAGCACGTTGCCCATCTACTTCCTGTTCCTGCTCGCCAAGGTATTGCAGGCCTTCATCTTCTACATGCTGGCCCTCATCTACCTCAAGGGCGCGATGGAACCGGCCCACTAGGCGGGGCCCAATCCTTTCGGGGGAAATGGTCTTTTTGACCAACACAATACAACCGCTCAAGGAGCAACATACATGCGCAAGATTCTTGTGACCGTGCTCAGCACCGTGGCCATGATGGGCATCGCCAGCCTCGCTTTCGCCGCTGACGGCGCCGCCGTGAAACTGGACTCCGCCGCTCTCGGCCTCGCCGTCATCGGCACCGCTCTGGGCATGGCCATCGCCGCCGCCGGTTGCGGTATCGGTCAGGGCCTCGGCCTGAAGGGCGCCTGCGAAGGCATCGCCCGCAACCCCGACGCCGCCGGCAAAATCCAGGTCAGCCTGATCCTCGGTCTGGCTTTCGTGGAATCCCTGGCCATCTACTCCCTCGTGGTGAACCTGATCATCCTGTTCGCCAACCCCTTCATCTAAGAAGCGGCTTATCCCTGACGGGGCCCCGGCCCCGTCAGGATTTCCGGGGAGGGACCGGCAACGCGTCCTCTCCCCGTTTTTTCATCTTTTAAGCACTGCGATACCACTATGCTCTCATTCAAAAGCGAACGTATCCCCAGAGCCACTATTCGTCGTCTCGCCGTCTACGTCCAGGTGCTCGAAAGCATGCAGCGCAACGGCGTGGAAGTCATCTCTTCCGGCCCCCTCGCCGAGGCCTGTGACGTGAACGCCTCGCAGGTCCGTAAGGACCTCGCCTACTTCGGCGAATTCGGCGTGCGCGGCGTAGGGTACAACGTGGTCAGCCTCATCGCGGCCATCAAGGCTTCCCTCGGCGTGGACCGTGAATGGCGCGCCGCGCTCATCGGCGTCGGCAACCTTGGCCGCGCCCTGCTGCATCACGCCGAATTCAAGGCTCGCGGCTTCCACATCGTGGGCGCGTTCGACTGCGATCCGTTCAAGATCGGCGAACAGGTGTACGGCCTCGAAGTCACCTGTACGAGCGATCTCAAGTCCGCCGTCGACGCCAAGGGCATCGAAATCGGGATCATCACCACCCCGCCGGAACGCGCCCAGCGCGCCGCCGATCACCTGATCGACGCCGGGATCAGCGGTATCCTGAATTTCGCCGGAGCCCGTATTCACGCGCCGGAAAGGGTCGTCGTGGAGTATGTGGACTTCTTCCACTATCTCTACGCGCTGGCCTTCAGCATCACCGGCAGCGAACACCGCTCCAAGTAAGTCCCGGAGGGGGCATGCGCCCCGCTCCGGACCGGCCCCGACGACCCGCCGTTGTCTCCCCCCGGCCGCTTTGCGGATCGGGGGTCGTAGCTTCTGTCCTGTTTTCCGCCGCCGTCCCCCCGGAAGGTTTCCATGCCCCGCCTCAAACTGACCATCGCTTACGTGGGCACCCAATATCACGGGTGGCAGACGCAGGCCCGCAAGAACGCCGCCAACCTGCCCACCATCCAGAACATCATTGAGGACGCCGTGGCCCACGTGCTCGGCGAACGCGTCCACGTACACGGCGCCGGGCGCACCGACGCGGGCGTACACGCCGAAGCGCAGGTCGCCCACCTCGACATTCCCGAATCCCGCGCCCGCATGGATTGGCAGCTCGCCCTGAATACGCTTCTGCCGCGCGACATCCGCATCGCCGACGCGGCCCTCGTGCCCAACACGTTTCACGCCCAGCACAGCGCCGTCCGCAAGACCTACGAATACCGGCTGTGGCTCTCGCGGCGCTACACGCCCCCGCAGCTCTATCCTTTCGTCTGGGCCTGCGGCCCCGTCGACGTGGCCCGCATGGACGAAGCCGGGGGATATCTTCTCGGCAGACAGGACTTCGCCAGCCTCCGCAACGCGGGGACGGACCTCCACACCACGGTACGGACCATCCTGTCCATCACCCGCACACCCGACGGCCCACTGCCCGAAGGCTGTCTCGAACTCGTCTGGCGTTTCGAAGCCGACGGCTTCCTCAAACAGATGGTCCGCAACATCATGGGGCTCCTCGTCGCGGTGGGCCGGGGCAAGCTGGAGCCCGCCGACGTTCCCGGCATCCTGCGGTCCTGCGATCGCCGCATGGCCCCGCTGACGGCTCCGGCCTGCGGGTTGACCATGAAAAAAGTATGGTATGACGACGCGGCGTTGGAAGCCTCCGCTCCCAAGATTGAGGATTGTATCGAACACTCTTGAATAGTGAGAGGTTCTACGATAACGTTCCCTGAATATCCTCTCAAGGAGCCGCGCATGCCCCAAGTTGCAGCACGCATCAACGAACAGCAGGAACGCTGGCTGAAGGATTACTTCCGCACCAAGAGCGCAGGGGCCGAATTCATCCTCCCGTGGGCGGTCGACACGTTTTTCCGCGCGATCACCACCATCAAGAGCACCTTTACCGGGCCGGAACTCAAAACCATCATCGAAGCCCATCGGGACCTGCGCCTGTTGCCCGATCATACCCGCCTTTCCTACCTGCTGCTCCGCGTCGGCGATCTCTGCGAGCAGTCCGGCCTGCACACCCGCTACGGCGCAAGCCGTACGAGCCTTGAGGCCAAGCTCAAGCGCCTCGACGATACCGAAGCCACCGCGCTCATGGTCTGGGCTTCGGCCTTCTGGGTCAGCCGCAATTGTTCCGCGGAGAACTTGGATGACTACATCGCTTCCTACTGATACACTCCCCCGAGGTCTTGTCGGAAAGCCCCGTTGCCCGCAAGGCTCCGGGGCTTTTTTCGTAGGCTGTGTCATAGAAAATGGTTGATGTTTTATTCCTTGAAATTCCAAAGGAATAACCCCAAAATGCCCCAAGCATGGATTCCGCCGAGGGGAGAACTGGAGAAAAAGATTGTATTTTCACCATGCTGTGGAGATGAAACAACCACATACTATGACAGAGCCTTTTCGTATAACGGAGAGCGAAGACTGGGGGAGGACGCTTTTTGAAAAAACACCCTCCCCCAGCCCCCTCCCGCAAAAACTTCCGTATCGAATCCCCGTCCCGCGGCTTTCCCGATTGCCGTTTGAGGCAAAGATCGCCTTTCGGCATGAAACGAGTTGATCCCACATGGGTGCGTTTCAACGGTAAAGGCGGGGGAAGACGTTTGGAAAAGGCCAGAGGGGACGTCAAAAGAGGCTCTACGGCAGGGCCCCTATGAAGGGAGAGGAGAAGTTTGGGCCAAGGGGATGGGCGCCGATGGAATGGGCACCGTCTCAAGAGGTTCGATACGGTCAAAAGTCGTTCAAAGAGGGGATGGGAGAGGAAAAGGGAGGCGAAGCGCTCCGCCTTCTCCGCTCTGATTTCCTTCCCGCCCCCAGCTTCCAAAGGAAGAAAAGATGGAAACACGCTATACCATATGCGGCATGTGCGGCACGCGATGCCCGGTGGCGGTCGGCGTCGAGGACGATGAGGCCGTCTGGATTCAGGGCAACCCGCACGCGCCCACCGGATCGGCCCTGTGCCCTCGAGGCATCGCGGCGCTGGCACTGGAAAAGGACCCCGAACGCCCACAGTCGCCGCTGGTGCGTACAGGCGCGCGCGGTGAGAATACATGGCGCGCGGTGAGCTGGGACGAAGCGTTTGAGCGCATCGCTTCCGGCCTGCGCGGCGTGCAGGCGCAGTACGGTCCCCAAAGCGTCGTCCTGTCGCATCGGGGAGGCCCGTTTACGGACCTGTACAAGGCGTTCGCCAACGCCCTCGGCACCCCCAACATCTACAACCACGGCGTCACCTGCACCCGCAACGTGGAGCAGGCCTGTGCCTCCGTCGTCGGGCTCAAACGCGACCGCCTCGTCATCGACTACAAGGAATCAAGGCACATCGTGCTCCAGAGCCGCAACGCGCTGGAGGCCCTGAACCTCTCCGAAGTCGCGGGCATCACCGCCGCCCGGGCCAACGGGTGCAAACTTACGGTGATGGACGTGCGGGCCACGGTCAGCGCCGCCAAAGCCGACAATTTCTTCCTCGTCCGGCCCGGCACCGACTACGCCATGAACCTCGCGGTGCTCAACGTGCTGATTGCGGAAAAGCTCTACGATCGCGAAGCGCTGCGGTTCCTCGACGGCTTTGAGGAGCTGGAAGCCTTCGTGCGCCCCTACACGCCGCAGTGGGCCGAGGGTGAAACCGGCATCGAGGCCGCGCGCATCGTCAAACTCACCCGCGAACTCGCCGAAGCCGCGCCCCGCGTGCTGTGGTATCCGGGCTGGTTCACGGCCCGGTACGCGGACACCTTCGTGACCATCCGCGCCGCCTACCTCATCAACGCCCTGCTCGGTTCCATCGGAGCGCGCGGCGGAATGCCCATCAGCCTGTCTCCGAAGGACATCACGCGCCTCAAACCGCTTGCGGAGCTGTACCCCGTACCCGCCGGGCCGATGGCGGACAGCGCCGGATGGCGGCAGCCCGGCCTTCTGCACCGGGCCTTCGACGCCGCCGTCACCGGCGAACCGTACCCGGTGCGCGCCTATATCTCGATCCGCCACAATATTCTGGCGTCGCTTCCCGATCCGGAGGCCCTGCGCCGCAGGCTGGACAAGCTCGACCTCATCGTCGCGATTACGACCACATGGTCGCCCACGGCGGCCTATGCCGACATCGTGTTGCCGCTCTCCCCGGCCCTGTCCCGCGAAAGCATCCTCGGGGCGAAACTGGGGCTCAAACCGCAATTCTTCCGCCGCCAACGGGCGGTCCGGCCACGCTTCGACACGCGTGCGGACTGGGAAATCCTGTGCGGGCTCGCCGCCCGGCTCGGGCTGGACAAGCTCGCCTTCACGCGCATCGAGGATATCTGGAACTACCAGCTTGAGGGCACCGGCGTCTCCATCGGGGATTTCGACGCCACCGGCTTCGTGCCGCTGGTTTGCGGGCCGCAGTGGAAAACGCTGGCGGACGTGACGCTGCCCACGCCTTCCGGCAAAATCGAGGTCCGCAGCCGTGTCTGGTCCGCCTCCGGACATGATGCCTTGCCCCCCTACGTCGCGCCGGAACGTCCGACAAAGCCGGACGTTTTCCGCCTCATTCCGGGCCGCATGGCGCTCCATACCCAGTCGAGCACGACGAACAACCCTCTGCTGGCGGAACTGGCCCCGACGAACAGCCTGTGGCTGCACGCCGACCGGGCGGGAGTGCTCGGCATCGTCGACGGCGACTGGGTGGACGTGCTGACGCCCTCCGGTTCCGTGGGACGCCTGCGGGCCAAAGTGACCACCGGCATCCATCCCGAGGCCGTCTTCATGCTGCACGGCTTCGGACACCAGCTCCCGCAGGAAACAAGGGCGTTCGGCAAAGGCGTGGCCGACGAGGCCTGTATGGTCGGCGGACTGGACCGGGAGGACCCGCTCGGCGGCGGGCTGGCTCTGCAAGAGCATTTCGTGACCGTCCGCAAGGCTGGGGACGCGTAACGCGGCCTTTACTCGGAGCAGACCCCTTGGAGCAACTTCATATTGCAAAGGTGGATACGCCGAGAGTACGGCCTTCGGCGGCGGGCGGATCGCCTTCCGCCGTTTCAACGTTGAACGGCTCTCACCGGAAAGACACTTCAACCCGAAAGGGATGTTTTATGAGCACGTATCGTCTTGTCGTCGATCAGGATCGCTGCATCGCCTGCCACGCCTGCGAAGCGAGCTGCAAGGCGGTCCACAACAGCGCGCCGGGGATTTCCCTCGGAACGCTGCTCGTTGATGGGCCGCGTTTCGCGGATGCCGAGGCCGAAGCCACGCCGATCCGGGTCAAACACGTTCCGGCCGAAGACGTCCCGGCTTCAACCGGCGACGGGCCCCGCGTCGTCATGCACACCCGCTACCGGGCTTGTCCGCAGTGCCCGCAGCCGCGCTGTGTGGAAGCCTGCCCCAAAGGCGCATTGACGCGCCGTGAACGCGACGGCATCGTCTTTGTGCAGGAAACGCTCTGCGTAGGCTGCGGACTGTGTACGAAAGCCTGCCCCCACCATCTTATCTGGGTGGACCGCACCAGACGCAAAGCCGTCAAATGCGATCAGTGCAAGGATCGGCTCGATGCCGGTCTGGAAACCGCCTGCGTCACGGTCTGCCCGACCAAGGCGCTCAAGCTGGTCGAGAAAGAGCGCGTCGCCCCCCATCCTGAAAGTTCCGCTCTCCGTCGTGAGGAGTGAAACAAGACCAGACAAAAGCCCCGGACGGGATTCCCGACCGGGGCTTTTCTTCAATACAAAGGAAAACGCTTGCTCAACCAACACCCGACGGACACCCCCCAAAGACTCTTTTTTCGGAAAGCCCGTGCTATAAGAGCGTATCCCCAAAGCCGCACGCTCTTTCGCCACGGAATCGGCCCCATTGTACGTGACAATACATGCGCCTCTTCAAACAATTTCGTACGGAACTCGGCGGCATTCGAAAGCGAGGCAAAGGCTTCTCGCGCTGACTCAAGGCAGGAAATATCAAGCGCCTGTTTCCACAACTCCCCACGCTGTCGAGCCAACGAGGAAAGTTCTTGTTTCATGATGGCCGAGCGTATCCGGTCATGTTTTTTCTCATACTTTCGCCCTGTGGCGTTGGTCAATGACGCTTCGTTGAAGTAATAATCATACAGTATTTCATCGATAAAAACGATTTCATCGGCTTTCAAAAGAGCCTGCGTGAGAAAATACTCATCTTCATAAGTACGGAGAGCGGCAAAACGAATAGCATTTTCCCTGAGAAACGCCGTCCTGTACGCTTTCCCGGGAACATACTGAAAACAACATAACTCCAAAATACTTTCGAAAGAGCCGCCACATTCGCTCAAGTGCTTGTAGAGAACATCCCGCTTTCCGCACTGGCGCACACGGCGAACATTCCCGATGACCATATCCGGAGAGGCTGTTGCCGCTGCAACAAGGTGAGAAACAGCCTCGGGATGGAGCGTATCATCCGCGTCTAAAAAAACACTGTAATCCCCCTGCACGTTCTCCAAGAGCCGATTCCGAGCCGCAGCCGCTCCAGCATTCTTTTGGCTGAAAAGCGTAAACCGGTTGTCCTCTCGCGCAAAACGCTCGGCGAGGACCAGAGAGTCATCCGTAGAACCGTCGTTCATGCAAAGACAGCTCCAATCGGAACAACTCTGCCCCCGAACACTGTCCAAACAACGCGCAAGCGTCCCTTCAGCGTTGTAGAAGGGGACAATAAAAGTTATTCGCATGCTCTCTCCGACTCTACAGCCGCCAGTAGGCCATGCCTTCGGCGTCCACCGCCGCAGGCGAAAAATGCCCCTTCACGTCCAGCAGGAGCGCCTTGTCGGGCTCGGCGAAGCGGGCGTGCAGGGCCGGAAGCGCCAGTACGCCCTGTTCGGCGTAGGTCCGATGGGGCACGGTCACAATCAAGGCGTCCAGCTCGGTCAACGCTTCGAGCGATGCGAAGGAAAGCCCGTATTCCCGGCGCACTTCGTCCGCATCGGCCAGCGGATCGTGTACCAACACCTCCACACCGTACTCCCGCAGTTCCCGGATCACGTCGATGACCCGCGTGTTCCGCAGGTCAGGCACGTTTTCCTTGAAGGTGAACCCGAGCACGCCGACCCGCGCCGCATTGACGAGCCGTCCCTGCCTGATAAGCAGTTTGACGCAGGTTTCCGCCACGTGCTTGCCCATCTCGTCGTTGATCCGCCGTCCGGCCAGAATGACCTGCGGATGGCACCCCAGTTCCTCGGCCTTGAACGTCAGATAGTAGGGGTCCACGCCGATGCAGTGCCCGCCGACCAATCCGGGGCGGAACGGCAGGAAGTTCCACTTGGTCCCCGCCGCTTCCAGCACATCCAGGGTGTCGATGCCGAGCCGATCAAAGATGATGGAAAGCTCGTTCATCAGCGCAATGTTCAGGTCGCGCTGCGTGTTTTCGATGACCTTGGCGGCTTCCGCCACCTTGATGCTCGGCGCGCGATGGATGCCCGCCTTCACCACCGTCCCGTACAGCTCGGCCAGCAGGTCAAGCGTAGGGGCGTCGCTGCCGGAAACGATCTTCTTGATGGTTTCGAGCGTATGCACCTTGTCGCCGGGATTGATGCGTTCCGGCGAATATCCCATCGTAAAGCCGATACCGCAGCGCAATCCCGATTCGGCCTCAAGGATGGGCAGACAGATTTCTTCGGTCACACCGGGGTAGACGGTGGATTCGTAGACGACCACGGTTCCTTCGGAAAGATTGCGCCCCACGGTACGGGACGCCCCCTCGACCGGCGACAAGTCCGGGTTGCGGTGTTCGTCGATGGGCGTGGGCACCGCAACGATGACGGCGCGGGCCTCGCGAAGGGCGGCGGGATCACTGGTAAACCGCGCGGAACAGCCTTTCAGGGCTTCGGACGTCACTTCGCCCGTGCGATCGAGCCCCGAGGCGAGCTCCCGCACGCGTCGGTCGTTCAGATCAAAACCGATCACCTTGAAATGCCGCGCGAAGGCGACCGCCAGCGGCAGGCCGACGTACCCGAGGCCGACGACGGCCACCGCGCTTTCACCCTGCCGGAACGATGCGATGGAAGGAACGGACATGGTTGCCTCTGCGGATAAGGTTCAGGAGCCCTGCTTCAGGCGGTCCGGCGCGAACGCCAGAATAAGCGCGCGGGCGAGGACCTTGGTCGCATCCAGCAACGGCACGCCGTGAAGGTCCGGCTCGGTCAGGGCCAGCGGGATTTCCGTACAGCCGAGGATAACGGCGTCGGCCCCCTCCGCCGTCAGCGCTTCCGCCTCGCCGAGCAGCGCGGCGCGGGCTTCCGGACGCACAGGGTTGGACTGCGCCTTGATGCCGTACTCGGTATTGCTGATGGCCTGCTGGACGCGTTCACGTCCGGCCTCGTCCGGAAAAAGCGGAACGAATCCGGCTCCGGAAAGCGCGTCCTGATACAGGCCCGTCGCGAACGTTCCCTTGGTGCTCAGGACGCCGATGGTCCGGGCTTCGGGCAGGTTCTCGCGGATGAATGCGATGACGGCGTCGATCATATGCACAAAACGCGCCTGCGGAGCGGCCTCGTGCAGCATGGCGACGGCTTTGTCCATGATCCGGGGACTGTGCGCGGTGTTGCAGGGCACGCCGATAACCGTCGCACCGGCCTTCGCCATACGCACCATGATTTCCCCGATGGCCTCACCGGGATTTTCGTCCGTCTCCCCGAGCAGGAAACGGGTTCTGTCGATGATATGTTCGGAAAGCGAGAACTGAATGACGGACAAGTGGTCCTGATCGCAGTTCGCCCTGGTCTGATCAAAGATTTTCCGCATGAGGTCCAGACCGGCATACGGTCCGACCCCGCCAAGAACGCCTATGGCACCCGTATCTGTTTTCATTGTGTCCTCGATGTGTCCACATGAGTTGTATCAGCTAAAATTATCGAATAGTTGTGAGGCAGGCAAGCGTTCATTCCGGACTATTTGACGTTCTATATCATTCAAGGCAATATCATGACCACTCGCTCCGGCGGTATGATTTCGCATTTTTCAAGGGAGTATGAAATGTTACCTTTTTTGAAATCACTTTTTCCGGAAGAGAACGCGTCCTCCGAACCCAACACGGCTGATCAGGGGGTCCGCTTCATCACGACGCAAGGCATCAATTACTATCTCGACGAGTGTCTCAAAAAGGCACAAAAGGAAATCATCCTGATTGCTCCCTACATCAAGATTGAACCTCGGCTGCGCGAAATTCTCATGGAACGAAAAAGCAAGGGAGTAAAAATTGTCATCGTGTGCCGTGAACAGGAATTACGGGACTCGCTTTCGGACATTGCCACTCTTCTTTTGGACCGGCCAACGCTTCACGCCAAATGCTATTTGACCGAATCCGCCGCAATCATCACGAGCCTCAATCTGTATACGTTCAGTCAGATAAACAATGACGAGATGGGGCTCGTCATCCACAAGGAACGCAACGAAAGTCTCTACAACGACATAAAAGACGAAGCGCTGCGCCTGTGCCATGCCGGGAATACGCGCGTCTGCAAGGAGGAAAGCACCCAACAGCAGGGCGTCCTCCAGCTGGGAAAGGAGTATGAGCAGGAAGAATTAAACGCGTTTTTCGGGTTTTCCTACAAGGGGAATGCGGGGATCAAGCAATCCGAGCGCGGCGATATCGTCCTTTTCATCAGGACAGGAAGCAACAAATATCAAAACGAAGAAAAAAACGGCATTCTCTATTTTCAAGGGCAAAATACGGGGGAAGGCGAACAAAAGCTCATCTACGGCAACAAACTGCTTTACGATTGCTACCAAAACAGAGAAAGCCACATCTTCCTTTTCCGGGACAATGTCTACTCCGGAAAATATTTCATTTGCCAGCAGCCATACATGCAATCCGGAAAATGGTTCTTCCCCCTGCGTCCGAAAACGGCATAGGAGCGCTTTGAAAGAAGGGATTGACTAAAGGAGAACTCTTCAGGAGAGGGGGAGCCTTCTTTAGAGGAGAGGGGAGGTCCGGGGGTTTAAGGAGGGGTTCATCGCAGGGCCGTTGCGCGGCTGTTTTGGGCAAAACAAAAGCCCTTCCGTGTGAAACGAAAGGGCTTTTGGAAATAAAGTCTTGGCGTTGTTCTACTTTCCCACGTAAGAGTGCGCAGTATCATCGACGATGGAGAGCTTAACTGCCGAGTTCGGAATGGGATCGGGTGTACCCTCTCCTCCATGAACACCAGATAGTCTATCTGGGTCCTTCAGCTCTTTCGAGGGGAGAACTTATCTTGAGGCAGGCTTCCCGCTTAGATGCTTTCAGCGGTTATCCCTTCCGCACATAGCTACCCTGCTATGCCGCTGGCGCGACAACAGGATCACCAGGGGTGCGTCCATCCCGGTCCTCTCGTACTAGGGACAGGCCCTCTCAATTCTCCTTCGCCCACAGAAGATAGGGACCAAACTGTCTCACGACGTTTTAAACCCAGCTCGCGTACCACTTTAAACGGCGAACAGCCGTACCCTTGGGACCTGCTTCAGCCCCAGGATGTGATGAGCCGACATCGAGGTGCCAAACCGCATCGTCGATGTGAACTCTTGGATGCGATCAGCCTGTTATCCCCGGCGTACCTTTTATCCAATGAGCGATGGCCCTTCCATTCGGGACCACCGGATCACTAACGCCAACTTTCGTTCCTGTTCGAGATGTCTCTCTTACAGTCAAGCTCCCTTATGCGTTTGCACTCAGCGCCTGGTTTCCGATCAGGCTGAGGGAACCTTTGCATGCCTCCGTTACACTTTAGGAGGCGACCGCCCCAGTCAAACTACCCGCCAGACACTGTCTGTCCCCAGGATTACTGGTGGACGTTAGGATCTTAAACATACAAGGGTGGTATTTCAACGTTGGCTCCCCACACACTGGCGTGCATGGTTCACTGCCTCCCACCTATCCTACACATGTAGGTCCAAAATCCAATGTCAAGCTATAGTAAAGGTGCACAGGGTCTTTCCGTCTTTCTGCGGGTACACGGAATTTTCACCGCGACTGCAATTTCACCGAGTCTCTGGCCGAGACAGTGTGGAGATCGTTACGCCATTCGTGCAGGTCGGAACTTACCCGACAAGGAATTTCGCTACCTTAGGACCGTTATAGTTACGGCCGCCGTTTATGTTAAACATGTCACCCTAGAGAGCACCCCTTCTTCCGAAGTTACGGGGTTATTTTGCCGAGTTCCTTGGCCAGAGTTCTCTCGAGCGCCTTGGATTGTTCATCCCACCCACCTGAGTTGGTTTGCGGTACGGATTGCCGTGGATATACTTAGGAGCTTTTCTAGGCAGCATAGACTCAACGGCTTCAGGGCTTGCGCCCACGGACTCGCGTCTCAGATACATCCGGCGGATTTGCCTACCGGACACTCCTACACGCTTGCACCGGGATATCCAACACCCGGCCCGCCTATCTTCCTGCGTCCCTCCATCGCGCTACACGACAAGTACAAGAATATTAACTTGTTTACCATCGGCTACGGCTTTCGCCCTCACCTTAGGATCCGACTAACCCTGGGAAGATTACCTTTACCCAGGAAACCTCGGGTTTTCGGCGAATATGTTTTTCACATATTTTATCGTTACTCATGTCAGCATAATCACTTCACTACAGTCCAGCATGCCTTCCGGCACACCTTCAGCCCGTAGCGAACGCTCCCCTACCCAATCTCAAAAGAGATTGCCAAAGCTTCGGTACCATGCTTAGCCCCGTTACATTTTCGGCGCAGAGCCATTAGACCAGTGAGCTATTACGCTTTCTTTAAACGATGGCTGCTTCTAAGCCAACGTCCTGGCTGTCTAAACGGTTCCACTACCTTCACCACTGAGCATGGATTTGGAGACCTTAGCTGTTGATCTGGGCTGTTTCCCTTTCGACGACGAACCTTCGCACCCGCCGTCTGACTCCCGGGATACAATTAAGCGGCATTCTGAGTTTGATAGAGTTTGGTAATCTGGTAGGACCCCTAGCTCTGTCAGTGCTTTACCTCCGCTAATCAATTCCCGAGGCTATACCTCAATATATTTCGGGGAGAACCAGCTATCACCGGGTTTGATTGACCTTTCACCCCTATCCACAAGTCATCCGGAACGTTTTCAGCCGTTGACGGTTCGGTCCTCCACAAGGCTTTACCCTTGCTTCAACCTGCTCATGGATAGATCACCCGGTTTCGGGTCTACTCCAACGTACTAGTCGGCCTATTAAGCCTCGCTTTCACTACGGCTACGCTTTCGCTTAACCTCGCACGGTAGAGTAACTCGCTGACTCATTATACAAAAGGCACGCGATCACTACCGAAGTAGCTCTCGCAGCTTGTAGGCAACAGGTTTCAGATTCTATTTCACTCCCCTAACAGGGGTTCTTTTCACCTTTCCCTCACGGTACTAGTGCACTATCGGTCGCTGAGGAGTACTTAGCCTTAGAGGATGGTCCCCCTAGATTCCCACGAGGTTCCACGTGCCTCGCGGTACTCAGGTACCGGCTGCGTCCTTTTCAGTTTCAGGTACGAGGCTTTCACTCGCTATGGCGGAGCTTTCCAGCTCGCTTCCCCTGCCTACTCCGGAATCACGTATGCCGGCCCTACAACCCCGGATGGTCGAAACCACCCGGTTTGGGCTCATCCCATTTCGCTCGCCGCTACTTTGGGAGTCTCGTTTGATTTCTCTTCCTCCGGGTACTGAGATGTTTCACTTCCCCGGGTTGGCTTCTCTGAAACTATGAATTCATTTCAGGATACTGGGACATGACTCCCAGTGGGTTTCCCCATTCAGAAATCACCGGATCATAGAATGTTTAGCTTCTCCCCGATGCTTATCGCAGCTTACCACGTCTTTCGTCGCCTCTCAGCGCCAAGGCATCCACCTGTTGCCCTTTCTATCTTATTTCTCAAGAACTTCTTTTTCCCTTCCCGTTCCCCTATTCAATTGTAAATGAGCAGCGACCGTCGGTTTTTCCGACTTGTCGCAACCAGGCCATGCCTGGATGATTGCCGCGAATCCTTCGCGTCAACGACCAATCATGGACTTGGCGATGTCAGTGAGCTAGCTGGTGGAGGTAGGCGGAATCGAACCGTCGACCCTCTGCGTGCAAAGCAGATGCTCTCCCAGCTGAGCTATACCCCCTGATAAGTGGTGGGCCTGGAAAGACTTGAACTTTCGACCTCACGCTTATCAGGCGTGCGCTCTAGCCACCTGAGCTACAGGCCCCTGACATATATCTTCTCAAAGAGCTTCGGGACGATGCCCTCGTTCCTTGCAAGTGAAGAGCGAGTTGGGAATGATTTCCTGTAAAGGAGGTGATCCAGCCGCAGGTTCCCCTACGGCTACCTTGTTACGACTTCACCCCAATCATCGGCCCTACCGTAGACGGCTGCTCCTCTTGCGAGTTAGCTCACCGGCTTCGGGTAAAACCGACTTTCGTGGTGTGACGGGCGGTGTGTACAAGGCCCGGGAACGCATTCACCCGAGCATGCTGATCTCGAATTACTAGCGATTCCGACTTCATGGAGTCGAGTTGCAGACTCCAATCCGGACTGGGACGCGTTTTTTGGGATTGGCTCCACCTCGCGGTCTCGCTACCCTTTGTGCGCGCCATTGTAGTACGTGTGTAGCCCCAGGCGTAAGGGCCATGATGACTTGACGTCGTCCCCACCTTCCTCCCCGTTGACCGGGGCGGTCTCTCCAGAGTGCCCAGCCTTACCTGATGGCAACTGAAGATAGGGGTTGCGCTCGTTGCGGGACTTAACCCAACACCTCACGGCACGAGCTGACGACAGCCATGCAGCACCTGTCTTAGGGCTCCCCGAGGGGCACCCTTCCGTTTCGGGAAGGCTCCCTAGATGTCAAGCCTGGGTAAGGTTCTTCGCGTTGCATCGAATTAAACCACATACTCCACCGCTTGTGCGGGCCCCCGTCAATTTCTTTGAGTTTCAGCCTTGCGACCGTACTCCCCAGGCGGGGTGCTTATCGCGTTAGCTACGGCACCGAGACATACATCCCAGCACCCAGCACCCATCGTTTACAGCGTGGACTACCAGGGTATCTAATCCTGTTTGCTACCCACGCTTTCGCACCTCAGCGTCAGTTACCGTCCAGGTGGCCGCCTTCGCCACCGGTGTTCCTCCAGATATCTACGGATTTCACTCCTACACCTGGAATTCCGCCACCCTCTCCGGTACTCAAGCCAGGCAGTATCAAGGGCAGTTCCACAGTTGGGCTGTGGGATTTCACCCCTGACTTACCGGGCCGCCTACGTGCGCTTTACGCCCAGTGATTCCGATTAACGCTTGCACCCTCCGTATTACCGCGGCTGCTGGCACGGAGTTAGCCGGTGCTTCCTTTGGGGGTACCGTCAAGCCTTCGCATTATTCACACGAAGGGGTTTCTTCCCCCCTGACAGAGGTTTACGATCCGAAAACCTTCATCCCTCACGCGGCGTCGCTGCGTCAGGCTTTCGCCCATTGCGCAATATTCCCCACTGCTGCCTCCCGTAGGAGTCTGGACCGTGTTCCAGTTCCAGTGTGGCCGGTCATCCTCTCAGACCGGCTACCCATCGTTGCCTTGGTGGGCCGTTACCCCACCAACTAGCTAATGGGACGCGGACTCATCCCCAAGCGATAGCTTGCAAGCAGAGGCCATCTTTCCCCCCAACGATAAAATCGGGAGCGTATCCGGTATTAGCGACCGTTTCCAGCCGTTATCCCCGTCTTGAAGGTAGATTATCCACGCGTTACTCACCCGTGCGCCACTTTACTCGTCCCGAAGGACTTTCACGTTCGACTTGCATGTGTTAAGCACGCCGCCAGCGTTCAATCTGAGCCAGAATCAAACTCTCCAGTTGATTGAAAACAACTAGCTTGCTCATATCTCTATGAGCCAAAACTCAAAGTTTCTTCTTCCCAACTCGCTCTTCACTTGTCAAAGAACCAGAGGC
>PPYF01269461.1_pt1 | contig 16889 bp, 13 predicted proteins | sample 1559871 | NCBI WGS metagenome assembly PPYF01 (sample SAMN08240021, study PRJNA423297) | Human gut metagenome, whole genome shotgun sequencing project.
ACGACAAAATAACAAAAAATACAGTTTTTTCCCCTCCTGATTTCTGGTAGACTTAAGTCAACAGAAAAGACAGGAGGGTTTTTATTATGAAGAAAAAACTTGCATTGTTACTGGCTTGTACCATGGCGTTAGGCCTGACAGCATGTGGCGGTTCCAAACCTGCAGCAGCTCCGGAGACAACTGCAGCAGCAACCGAAGCAGCCGCAGAAAGCAGCGAAGAGAGCAAAGCTGATGAGAAGACAGAAGCAGCCGGCGGGGATATGGATGCTCTGATCGAAGCAGCTAAGGCTGAGGGCGAATTAACTGTATATGGTTCCTGCGAAGAGGAATACTTATCAGCAGCCTGCCAGAACTTTGAAAAACTCTACGGAATTAAGACAAAATACCAGAGACTTTCTACTTCAGAAGTTTACACCAAGGTTTCTGAAGAAGCTGGAAAGCCTTCAGCAGATGTATGGTTCGGCGGAACCATGGATCCTTACAACGAAGCAGTTGCAGCTGGTCTGCTGGAACCATATGACGCGATCAACGCTGTAAACCTGATCGGTGATGAGTACAAAGATCCTACCAACTGCTGGTATGGTATCTACAAAGGCATCCTGGGCTTCATGGTCAATACAGAAGAGCTGGAGCGTTTAGGTCTGGAAGCACCTAAGACATGGGATGATCTGACCAAGGAAGAGTACAAGGGCCTGATCATGATGTCCAACCCGAATACCGCTGGTACTGCTAAACTGATCATCAACACCATGATCCAGATGAAGGGCCATGACGAAGCTATGGAATACTTCAAGGCTCTGGACAAGAACATTGCCCAGTACACCAAGTCCGGTTCCGGTCCTTCCAAGATGGTTGGCCCTGGCGAGTGTGTAATCGCTATTGGTTTCTTACATGATGGTATTTATCAGATCCTTCAGGGATATGACAACATCCAGCTAATCGTTCCAGAAGACGGAACATCCTTCGAAGTTGGTGCAACCGCTATCTTAAAGGGCGCTTCTCATCCAAATGCAGCAAAACTGTGGATCGAGTATGCATTATCTCCTGACTGTGTAGACCATGCAAAAGAGAATGGTTCTTATCAGTTCCTGGTATTAAAGAACGCAACTCAGCCAGAAGAAGCTGAAAAGTTCGGTCTGGATATGACCAATACCATTGACTATGACTTTGAAGATGCAAAAGAGAACAGTGCTAAGTATGTAGAAGACTTCTTCGAAGCATTAGGAAGCACATCTGAAGGCGCTGACTCCAGCCGTTTCTTAACTGAGTAATCAGAATAATAGACGGACTGCAAAAAGTCATTCTTAAAAAGAAAGTAAAGCTTATATAAAGTAAGCTAAGCAGAAAATGCTGCGTAATGGAATAAACATTGCGCAGCATTTTCAAATCAAAGACAGAATTGGTTGTAAAATTCATAGTAAATTATAAAAGGGGGTCTCGCAATGGCCGGAAAACAAAGTGCACAGCTGGAACGGAAGAAATTTTTTGCTGACCCGATCATGGTCTCAATGATTGTTGTCCTTCTGGTTTTTTTGGCGCTGTTTATTCTGTATCCGCTGTTAATGCTGTTAGTAGACAGCTTTTATGCAGAGGGAACCATTACACTGGATGTATTTAAGCGTGTTTTAAATCTGGAACGTTTCCGCAATGCGTTTAAAAACACACTGACACTTGGATTTATCGTAGGTTTTGCTTCTACAGCCATTGGTTTATTATTTGCTTATGTAGAAGTATATGTTAAATTGAAAACAAAGATACTGGAAAAGTTATTTGGTCTGGTATCGATGCTTCCTGTTGTATCTCCGCCATTCGTACTGTCTCTGTCCATGATCATGCTGTTCGGACGAAGCGGTATCATCACCCGTTCCCTTTTAGGTATCTACGACTCTAATATTTACGGACTGTTAGGTATCTCCGTTGTTCAGACACTTACATTCTTCCCTGTATGCTATCTGATGTTAAAGGGACTGTTAAAGAACATTGACCCGTCACTGGAAGAAGCGACCAGAGATATGGGAGCTACCCGTTGGAAAGTATTCACAAGCGTAACGTTCCCGCTTCTTCTTCCAGGTCTTGGAAATGCATTCCTGGTAACCTTTATTGAGTCTGTAGCAGACTTTGCAAACCCGATGCTGATCGGTGGTTCCTACGATACTCTGGCAACTACCATTTATCTGCAGGTAACAGGTGCTTACGACTCCACCGGTGCAGCAGCCATGTCTGTGGTCCTGCTTTCACTGACTGTTATTCTGTTCCTGATCCAGAAATATTACCTGGAGAAGAAAACAGCCGCTACTCTTACTGGTAAAGCTTCCCGTATGAGAATGCTTATCGAAGATAAGAGCGTAACCGTTCCGCTGACTATTTTCTGCGGCGTGGTAGCAGCTTTCGTACTTTTGATGTACATCATGGTTCCTTTCGGCGCACTGTTTACCCTTTGGGGCAGAGATTACAGCTTAAGCCTTAAATGGTTCCAGTACATGTTTAAGACCAGCGGACTGAAGGCATTTAAAGACTCCTTTGTACTGTCCCTGATCGCAGCTCCTCTTACTGCATTCTTATCCATGGTCATTTCCTATCTGGTTGTTAAGAAGCGCTTTAAAGGAAGAAACTTCATTGAATTCGTATCTATGTTAGCAATGGCTGTACCTGGTACGGTTCTTGGTATCGGATATATCCGTGGTTATGCAAATGGTCTGTTCCGAAGCGGCTTTATGAGCGGACTTTATGGAACCGGCGCTATCCTGATCATTGTATTTATCGTTCGAAGCCTTCCTACCGGTACACGAAGCGGTATCTCCGCTCTGCGCCAGATCGATAAATCCATTGAAGAGTCTGCCTACGACATGGGTGCAAACTCAGCAAGAGTATTTATGACTGTTACATTACCCCTTATTAAGGATTCCTTCTTCAGCGGCCTGGTAACTGCGTTTGTCCGCAGTATTACCGCTATTTCAGCCATCATCCTGTTAGTAACTCCTGACTTCCTGCTGATCACCTGTCAGATCAACGAGCAGGCAGAAAAAGGAAACTACGGTGTTGCCTGCGCTTATGCAACCGTACTGATCATCATTACCTACGGTGCAGTGCTGATCATGAACACGCTGATGAAATTCTTCGGAGTCAGCAGAAAAATCAAAACGGAGGAATAGGTTATGGAAAAGCAGAAAAAAGGTGTTCGTCTGGAACATATTTCCAAAATATATAATGATCCTAAAACAGGAAAAGAGTTTTATGCAGTCCAGGATACCACACTGGATATTGAACCAGGTACATTTGTTACCTTACTGGGACCTTCCGGCTGCGGAAAAACGACTACACTGCGTATGATCGCAGGTTTTGAAAGCCCCGATGAAGGCGAGATCTACTTAGGTGATGAGGCCATCAACAGCCTGACACCAAATAAACGTGATACTGCAATGGTATTCCAGAGCTACGCTCTGCTGCCACATTACAATGTATTTGACAACGTAGCTTATGGCTTAAAGATCCGCAAGGTGCCAAAGGAAGAGATCAGAGAGAGAGTTTTAAACATTCTGAAACTGGTAGAAATGGACGGAATGGAGTCCCGTATGACCAACCAGCTTTCCGGTGGACAGCAGCAGCGAGTTGCTCTGGCCCGCGCCCTGGTCATCGAACCAAGTGTCCTGCTTTTTGATGAGCCTTTAAGTAACCTGGATGCAAAGCTGCGTGTGACCATGCGTACTGAGATCCGTAAGATCCAGCAGAAGGTGGGAATTACTGCTATCTACGTAACCCATGACCAGTCAGAGGCAATGAGTATTTCTGATAAGATCATTATTATGAGCAAGGGTAAAGTAGAGCAGATCGGTACTCCAAGAGAGATCTACTATCATCCAAAGAGCCGTTTCGTAGCAGACTTTATTGGTGAAGCCAACTTCTTAAAGGCAAAAGTTAAGTCTGTGAATGGAGAAAAGGCTGTGATCGATGTAATCGGTGAAGAGATCGAAGTCAACAACTATGGTGAGAAGGCTGCCGGTGAGGAAGCAAGCCTGGTTCTCCGTCCGGAAGCAGTTGTTCTTTCTGAAAAAGGACTTCTGGAAGGAACTGTTACACTGTCAACCTTCATGGGTTCCTATCAGTATTACCAGGTAATGGTAGGTGATATGGAGATCCAGATCACAGACTACAATCCTGTAAACCGCCGGATCTATGAAGTAGGTGAAAAGGCATATCTGGACTTTGATCCTCATGGTGTTTATATCCTGTAAAATAGTAATCTAGCGACTTATAAAAGCGTATCCTGAGAAAATATAAACTTTGGATACGCTTTTTTATTGCAACCCCTTATTGCTATATATCTAAAAACATAATAAACCTGATATATATTTTCTGAAATCTGATAAATATTAAAACAGATGGTTTTTCTGTATAATAAGAACTATCAAAGAAATCAGAAATATTAATAAATGTCCTCTCGAAGTCTTTACTGCACCTGCCTTTGTGGCCGATTTTCCGCCAGTCGCACCCGAATTTCATCAATGTACGCACCGCGTACGCCTCAGAAATTTGGGCACAACTGACAAAAAATCTTCTCACAAAATCAGGCACAGAAAGATTCTGAGAGAACATAGTAAGAAGGAGGAAATAAAGTATGTTGAAAAAGTCATTGGCAATAGGGCTGAGCGTGGTTATGGCGGCAGAGGTACTTACCGGTTGTTCCGGCGGCTCTGGCACAACAGAGACCAAGGCAGCTGATACTGGAAAAACAGAAGCAGCAGCAAGCGAGGCAGCAACAGAAGGCGGTTCAGGAGAAGAAAAGACTCTTACTGTGTTCCACTATATGGGACAGTCCGTGAAACAGCAGGGTCTTGAAAAACTGGAAGAAGAATTTAAGAAAACACATCCAAACATTACCTTTGAAAATATCTTCTATACTTCTATAATCAGGGAACCGATTACTTCCCACAGTTATCCACAGCTTTGGCATCTGGAGAACAGCCTGATATTATCATGGGTAACCCGGCTACCTATCCGGATCTGATCGAAAACGGATATGCAATGGATCTGACGGATAATGATGTGATCAAGAATTTAAATGTTTCCCCGGAAGATCTAAATGATGCTTCCGCAAACGGAAAAGTATATGCAGTACCTATTGACTTTAAGGCATCCGGCTTTTTCTACAATGTAAAGATGTTTAAGGAAAATGGTTTGGAAGTTCCAAAGACCCTTACAGAATTTGACCAGTTAGTTGAAACATTACACAGCAAAGGCATTGATCCATTTATCGACCTGTACGGAGAAGGTTCTACCGGTGATATTGAAACAAGAGGTATCATTGTTCCAAGAGCTGTAGCTGCCGGTGATCTGGATCTGTATGAGAAGCTGATGAGCGGTGAAAAGAAGCTGACGGATTACGATTACATGGATGAAGCATTAAGCGTATGGGATAAGAGAATGACTTATCCACGTATGGATGCAATGGCAAACAACCAGGATAAAGCTCTGGAGCTGTTCGTAACCGGACAGGGGGCAATGATCTTTACCGGAAACTGGAATATTGGTGAAATGCTTGCTAAATCCGAAGGAACTGATTTTGAATTTGATTTCTTCCTGCCTCCGATCGACGATGAAGGAAGCGCAAAGCTGTGTACAATGGTAGACCAGTCCTTTATGGTGAATCCAAATTCTGATTGTGCAGAAGAGGCTGTTGAATTTTTAGAGTATTGGGTAACAGATGGTGCTTTAACGTGGTCTGAAACAACCATGATGCCTCTGATCACCGGTGAGTCTTCTGATAAGCTTCTTCCGGTGGTTAAATCCATGGCAGAATTGAAGGCAAACAGCTCTATTTCCCAGGGAATCTTTACAAAACCATTTAACACAGAATTTGTAAATGCATGGAGAAAAGGACTTATCTCTTATGCAGAGAGCGTATGCACAGGCAAGCCGATGACTCACGAAGAGTGTCTGAACAATATTCAGTCCCTGTTTGATGATATTATCGCAACAAGCAAATAAGTAAAATAAGTAGAAAATAATAAGTGTAGATGCTAAACAGGGGCTGCTGCAGGATCTTAGGAGATCGTATTGCAGCGGCCTCTGTTCAGAAGAAAGGAAATCTTACATGGATAAAATAGAGAGAGTGACAAGGGCATTTAAAGGGGAAGAGGTGGATCATATTCCGGTGTGTTTGTGGAAACACATTCCGCCTACTTTATGGAAAGATGAGTTGTTTATCAAGGCGCAGATGGATTTTTACAAGGAAACAGATGTTGATTTTATCAAACTTTCCGCAGATAAATATTTCTGCTGGCCGGCACCTGTGTTAAAAGATATCCAGTCTGCAAAACAGCTTTATGATATAAAGCCGTTGGGAGCCCATCATCCACACATCAGAGGCCAGATCAACCGTACAAAGAAGATCATGGAAGAGATCAATGGTGAGTGCCTGGCATTTTATCTGATCTTCTGCCCGTTATCTTATTTACGTCTGGAGATCGGATATCCGAAAATGATGCAGTTTATGGAAGAAGATCCGGAAGCTGTATTATATGCGGAAAATGTGATTGCCCAGGATGTAAAGGTCCTTGTAAAAGGGATCATAGAAGAGGCAAAGGTTGCAGGTATCTTCTACAGCGTACAGAATGCAGAAGAAAACCGCTTTACATATGAGACATACAGAAAATACATCACTCCGCCGGAGAAAGAAGTTTTAGATTATGCCAATACATTAAGTGATATGAACGTGCTCCACTGCTGTGGATGGGAAGGTATTCCAAACCGCTTAGAGGACTGGGCGGACTATAAGACAGCAGTAGTAAGCTGGGCAAGATATATTGAAGGTCTGGATGTAAAAGAAGCAAAAGAAAAATTCGGACGGACTGTATGGGGCGGCTTTGACAACCGGCCGGGAAGTCTGATCTACACAGGAACAAAAGAAGAAATCGAGGCAGAAGTAAAACGTCTGGTTGAGGCAAGCGGCAAGAGAGGCTATATTATCGGACCGGACTGCAGCATCCATGATGAACTTCCGGAAGAACGCATTAAATGGATCGTAGACGCAGCAAGAAAGCTCTGATAAGTTCTTAAAAAGTATAGATATAAAAAGGAGAATTTTATGTATTACGTTGATGAATATAAGGCAGACAGAAAAAGATATGAGACCATGCAGTACAATCGCTGCGGCAAAAGCGGACTGAAGCTTCCGGCAGTATCTTTAGGACTGTGGCACAATTTCGGTTCCAAAGATAACTATGACATGATGAAGAACCTTTGCTTTACAGCTTTTGACAATGGTATTACTCATTTTGACCTGGCAAATAACTATGGCCCAATCTACGGATCTGCAGAGGAAAACTTTGGACGGATCATGCGTGATTTTTTACGTCCATACAGAAATGAACTGATCATCAGTACAAAAGCCGGATATGACATGTGGGATGGCCCTTACGGAAACTGGGGTTCCAGAAAATATCTCATTGCCAGCCTGGATGAGTCTTTAAAGAGAATGCAATTAGACTATGTGGATATTTTCTACCATCACAGAATGGACCCGGAGACACCATTAGAGGAAACGATCCTGGCTTTAGATCAGATCGTCCGCTCCGGAAAAGCATTGTATGCAGGAATTTCCAATTATGACGGGGAACATGCAAAGAAGGCATTAGAGATCGCAAAAGAGATCCACCTGCCGCTGATCATCAATCAGAACCGTTACAACATTTTTGATCGTACAGTGGAGAAAAATGGCTTAAAAGATTATGCACGTGAGTCAGGAATGGGTCTGATCTGCTTTAGTCCTCTGGCACAGGGAATGTTATCAGAAAAATACATTAACGGTATCCCAGCTGACAGCCGTGTGGCAAGAGACGGAAGATTTCTCCATGCATCAGACATTACTCCGGAAAAGATCGAAAAGATTAAGAAGCTGGATGCTCTTGCAAAAGAAAGAGGACAGAGCCTTCCACAGATGGCACTTTCCTGGCTGTTAAAAGACAGTGATGTTACCAGTGTACTTATCGGTGCGTCTAAGCCGGAGCAGATATTAAGTAATATTGGAATTGTGGGACATACAACATTTGCAAAAGAAGAACTGGATCTGATCGACCAGATCTCCAAAGAGCAGTAAGTGATCAAGCAGGAATAAAAAGAGAGGCGGGGAAAAGATAATGAAACAGAAAAGATCGGTGAAGAAGTTGCGAACTCATGCAGGGAATTTCTTATTTCTTTTTCCCGCCATGTTGTTGTACTGTTTTGTAGTGCTCGTTCCATTTATACAGGGTATTCCTTATTCATTTACAAACCGTGCCAGTGTAGTGAGCCAGAGTTATGATTTTGTAGGTCTGAGAAACTACATGGAACTGATCACAAACAAGTATTTCCAGCAGGCGTTTTTTCATACCGTCCAGTTTACCGTTATCTATGTGATCGGGGCCAATGTGCTGGGACTGGCATTAGCACTGATGCTATCAAGATCTTCCAGGTTTAATAACCTGGCAAGGACCATTATGTTTATTCCATTTACAGTAGCCCTTACCAGTGGTGCTATCGTATGGAGTTATGTATTTACAGATGTATATTCTCCTCTGTTTCAGAAAATGAGTCCTTTGGGACTTTCTTCCCAGGTAGTTCCGGCTATGGCCATTATCGCCATCTGGAGAGATATGGGTTACTGCATGCTGATCTATCTGGCTGGGCTTCAGTCTATTTCCGGAGAATATTATGAGGCAGCAAAAGTAGACGGCGCTACCTGGTGGCAGAGAACAAGACTGATCACCTTCCCCCTGATCCTTCCGGCGATCGTTTCTAATGTGACACTGCTGATCGCCTGGGGCCTTAAATGCTTTGATTATCCAATGGCAGTAGCAAGAAATATGGAGGCAGCACAGACTGTATCCATGTATGTATATGATTACATATTTGGCTTTAACAAGGCAGGCATTGGTCAGGCAGCAGCGATCATCATAACCGTAGTGCTGGTGGTCATTACCCAGTGCATTACATCCATAGGAGCTAAACTGGAGGTGGATCAATAATGGGAACTACGAAAAAAAGACATTTATTATCTGTAATACAGAAAGTTCTGATCACATGTGTCATGCTGGTCGTGATCTCACCTTTTTATATCAGTATCGTATATGCGCTGAAAAATAAAAATGACCTTACGATCAACCGCCTGGCATGGCCGACACATCCTACCTTGATGAATTTCCAGCGTGTGATCACGGAAAATGACCAGTTCCTTACAGGATATAAAAACAGTATCCTGACTACGGTGCCGGTAGTGGTCCTTCTGATGCTGATCACATCCATGGCAGCTTATGTGCTGGCACGATATACGACCAGGGTATATAAATGGATCTATCTTATTTTTATATCCGGTATGCTGATCCCGATCCAGTGTATCATGCTTCCATTTTATATTAACTTTTTCAAACTGAACCTTACAAACTCCAATTTAGGCTTTGTGATCGCAAGGACCGGACTGCAGATCCCTATCAGCATCCTGGTAGTCATCCTTTTAAGAAAGCCGTTTGCCAGAACACTGATCCTTGCCCAGATGGCTTACTTTAATGAATATACTTCCGATCTGAACCTTGCATTTGCCTTTTTTATCCTGGCGACATTACCGATCCTGATCGTATATTTCAGTATGCAGAAGTATGTGGTAGGTGGTATAATGATGGGAGCAGTAAAAGGGTGATGACAGGATAAAGGGAGAAAATATGGCCTATAAAGCAGTTTTGATCGACGATAATAAAAATACGGTTCTTTCCCTTGAATATTCCATTGAATGGGAAAATTTGGGGATCGAACTTGCGGGAACTGCTTATGATGGAAGAAGCGGTAAAGAGCTGATCGAGAAAACGGATCCGGATATTATCATCAGTGATATTAATATGCCATATCTGGATGGATTTACCATGGTGGAGGAGTCCGGTAAGGCAGAAGACAGGATCATAATTGTGATCACGGGATATGATAAATTCCAGTATGCATCCCGCGCCATTAAACTGGCTGTATTTGATTATATTTTAAAACCCATTGATGATGAGGAATTAAATGATAGTTTGAAGCGGGCTGTGCGTAAGCTGGATAAAAAGCACAGCCTGGAAAACCAGAAGATCAATACAGTAAAGGCAATGATGACAGTAGCCATCACAAACCACCGGGATGATACGGTGGGCAATATCACAGAAAGTGAAAAGGAACCAGTAAAAAGGGGCTTGGTGATGATCGGCGCTCTGAAAGGAGAGCCATCCAAGGCCCTTTTGGAGCGTGTTGAAACACTGACTTTATTATCTTCCGGAAATGCTTATTCCATTGTAACAGAAGAACGGATCATCCTGTTAGTCACGGAAAAAAGGGAAAACAGTGGCTGGCAGGCAGAAATAGAAAAATTAAAAGAGAAGTTAACCACGTTGGAGGAACTGTCTGCCCTTGGTATCAGCAGTGAGAAAGAGGAGACAGCTTCCTTCTATTCGTTATATTTAGAGGCATATGAGGATCTTCTGAAGAAAAGTAAAAAAGAAAATCATATGCAGGTCTCTGATCTGCAGGAAAATGCCCTCCGCCTTGCAGACAGTATAAAAGGAATGGAAGATTATGAACGGATCATCGAAGAATTCCTTATGTGTACCTCAGGAAGCTATGTTGCCATACAGATCATGGCTCTTTTCTTTTGCGGCCGTATTATGGAGGAACACAAGACCTGGAGAGGGGAATTGGATCATCTGTCCTTTGAGGTGGCAGGTATTACTTCACAGAAAATGTTTGCCAGCTGGTTAAAGACGTTTTTGGCAAAGATTGACAAGATCCGGGAAAAAAGCAGCGGAAAGTCAGAACTGGTACTGCTGGCAGTAAGATATATAAAAAATCACTGTCTGGAAAGCCTGAGGCTGGAAACTGTGGCGGAAGAACTGGCAGTCAGCCCCAATTATCTTTCTACGATCATAAAGAAAGAAACGGGGATCACATTCCAGCAGCATATGATCCAGGAAAAGTTAAATATAGCAAGAAAACTTTTAGATGATACCAGAATGACCATTGATGAAATATCCATAGCAGTGGGATATGAAAACTATATCAGTTTTTATAATGCTTTCCGCAAAAATGTGCATATGACACCCAGTGAATACAGAATGAAAAAAGGAAATTGTCAATGAACCAGTTAAAAAGATATGAAGACCTGCCGTTTCAGAAAAAACTGTTTTTTGTATTTGGGTTCAGTCTGGTATTTTGTATTGTAGTAGCTGTGTTTGTGCTTACGGATTACTGTACCAGGATCCTGGTGCGCAATAATATTGATAATCTTACCGTGATCAGCCAGCAGGCCGGGATCGATTTTAACCGGCGGGTGTCTGATACAGAAAAACAGCTGTTTAATAATATTACCATGTTTCAGATCCCGGACAGTATAGCAGCCTGTGATGCAGATAAAAGTGATTATAAAAAGAGAGAACTGAAATACCGTTTAAACCAGATCGTTGCGGAAAATACATATTTTGATTATGCCTGTCTGGTTACAGATGGTGGCTATACCTGTGATACCATTGAGAAGATAGGAAAAAACAAAGGCGAGATACGTACATTTTCCCAGGATGCTTTGGAGAATTATAAAAAAAATACCATGAAAAACGGGTATGTATGGATCTCAGATGAAGATAACCGTATTTATCTGATGCACAGTGTCAGGCAGAGAAGTACATTAAAACATGAAGGATATCTGATCGTGCGGATCAAGGACCGGGCTTTTAAACTGGCAGAAGTCTTAAGTCATGGGATCGGACTTGTATTTTACGACAGGGACCAAAACTGCGTCCATGTGGAGACAAACAGTGAAGAACTGGCAGACAAGATCCGGGAAGATGGGCTGGAAAACGGGTATCAGAAGATAGCCGGACAATCCTATTATATTGTAGAAAACAGTATAAAAAACAGTGAATGGAGTGTGATCGGTATTACGCCCATCAGCAGCATTTATCATATGCGCCTGAAAGTACAGATCGTTGCGGCAGTTCTTACAGTAGTCACTTTAATTTGTGGCTGTATATTAATGCAGTATCTTACCAGAAAAGTAAGCCGACAGATCAATGCCCTTTCAGATACCATCCAGAATGCGGCAAAAGGTGAGATCGGCATCCAGGCACCGGTCTATATGAATGATGACATTGGAAAAATAGCCAGACGTTTTAATGAAATGTCCCTGCAGAATAAGAAGCTGATCGAAGAGCTGGTGCAGGCAGAGGCACAGAAAAACAGCGCAAAAATGGAGGCAGTGGATTACAAGTACCGTTTCCTCCATACACAGATCAATCCCCATTTTATCTATAACAGTCTGGAGACTATCAATGCCATTGCAAAGGTGAACCATACACCGGAAGTCAGCCGCATTGTACAGCTCATTGGAAAATATTTCCGCAATATCACAAAATATTCAGATCATCAGTTTATTGCCCTGGAAAAAGAATTTGAACTGCTGCAGTGTTTTATTGATATTTATAAAAATATCAGAGGCAGCAATATTGAGATCCGTCTGGACTATCCCCAGGAACTGAAAAGTGTGGAGATACCAACTATGCTGCTGCAGCCGATCGTGGAAAACAGCTTCGTCCACGGTATGCGGGGAATGGACGAATTGTTTATTGTCTGCCTGTCTGCAAAGGGGATCAGGGATGAACAGGGAAAACTTTCAGAAATGATCCTGTCAGTGGAAGATAATGGGATCGGAATGGATGAAGAGGCAGTAGAAAGGCTGACAAAAGGAAAACGGACAGAGCCGGATGAAAAGGACCGGAAGAAAGTATTTCGCAATATCGGAGTTCCAAATATCATAGAACGTCTGAAAATGCTTTATGGAGACCGGGCGAAACTTACCGTTACAAGCGGAGAAAATGGAACGACCATCCAGATCCGGCTGCCGGCAGACGGTGAGAAGAAAGAGATCATTTGAATAGGATGAAAGAGGGGGATAGGGAATGTTTAAAAAAGGTCACAAAAATAAAAAAATACATTTATTACGTCTGGCAGTGATGGCAGCTTCCCTATCCTTTTGCCTTTTTGGATGCAGTGGGTTACATGCTGTGAAAAACCGGGGAAGAAGCGCTGAAATGGATACAGACAGCCTGGTTGTATACAGCCCTCATCCTTTGGATTTTATTAACCCGATCGTATCTGAATTTGAGTCCCAGACAGGAATTCCTGTACAGGTGCGTACCGGGGGAACCGGAGAACTTTTAAAGTGGGCGAAAGAAGGGGACGAGCCGGTATGTGATGTGTTCTGGGGCGGTTCTCTATATACAGCGGGAGCAGGAAAAGACATATTTGAGCCTTATATCAGTGAAAATGAAGAATATGTCCGGGAGGAATTTAAAAACAAAGAGGGAAATATGACCCGTTTTACAGACATCCCCAGTGTGCTTATGGTCAATACCAATCTTCTTGGAGGTATGAAGATCCAGGGATATGAAGACCTGTTAGATGAACGGTTAAAGGGAAAGATCGCCATGTGCGACCCGTCCACTTCTTCATCTGCCAGTGAGCATCTGATCAACATGCTTTATGCTATGGGAGATGGTGATCCGGAAAAAGGCTGGGATTATGTAAGAAAGTTTTGTGAAAATCTGGATGGTGTGCTTTTAAAAAGTTCCTCAGAAGTTTATCAGGGAGTGGCAGAGGGACGATACGCAGCAGGTCTTACCTTTGAAGAAGGCGGTGCCGGTTATGTGTCAAAGGGCGCGCCTGTAAAGCTGGTTTACATGAAAGAGGGAGTTATTTCTACTCCGGATGTGGTATGTATCGTAAAAGGAAGCAAACATAAAAAAGAGGCAGAAGAATATGTGGATTTTGTTACAGGAAAAGCTGCCCAGACTGTGATCGCAGACAGCCTGGACCGCCGCTCTGTGCGAAAGGATGTAGAAGCAGCTGCCTATCTTCCGGATAAAGAGGAGATTCATATGATCACAGCGGATGAAGCACTGGTCAATGAAAAGAAGGAGCAGTGGCAGAACAGGTTTGTAGATATTTTCAGGGAGGTGTCCGGGAAATGAAACGGGAACGTTATTTTCGGGATGAATTATGGCGGATGTTTGCCATTTATGCCATCCTTCCAGCAGCGCTGTTTACATTTTTCTGCGGGATCCTTTTTATGGCAGTTCTGCTTCATGGGAGAGAACGGGCCAACCGGGACTATCTGGCTTATGTGACTGGACGGGTAAAACAGACAGTGGAAAGCTGTGAACAGGGAATTGAAACGCTGGCAGAACTTCCTCAGGCAGTATCGGGCCCAGGTTATGTACTGGAGCGAAACCGCATTTTCCAGATCTTTTATGGGATCTCTGAACAGGCGGGATATGAACCGGAACTGTATTTAGTAGACCAGAGAGGAAGGCTGCTTTTATCGAATAAAGAGAAACTGCCCTCTTATCTTAACAAGAGACAGGAAGTAGAGTGGGGAATTTATGCAGCTATGGATGCCAGACCGGGACAAACGGCCTTCCGGCTGATGAATGGCTGGGACAGCGGGGCAAGTACAGCTGTTTTCGGGCGCTGGGTAGGTTCAGAAGATGGAAACGGACGTTATATCATTCTTGCAGTTCCGGGAAGCGGGCTTTTAAGGACCCTTGCCCGGTCAGGAGAACAGGTGGCAGTGACAGACCGCTATGGCTGGGCGTATTTTTGCAATAATGGCCTGTTCCTTACAGACAGCAATCAGGTGCGGCCGGCAGTAAAAGAAGCAGGAGCTTACATGCGCCTGGACCAGAAGACTTATTTTACATCAGAAAATAACCTGGAAAACGGCCGTTTTCATATTTATGTTATGTCCGATGTGCAAAATGTGCTTACATCTTTGGTCTTTGCTGGTATACTGGTAGCAGTGGCCCTGCTTTTGATGACTGCCTGGGTACTGTTCCAGTCCAAACAGGTGACAGAGCGAAAGACGGAAGATCTGTATAAACTGTTAGATGGAATGGAACTTGCCAGACAGGGAAATCTGGAACGGACAGGAGCTATTGACCGTGACAATGAATTTAAGATGATCGCGGAAGCCTACAATGAGACCATTACCAGCCTGAAAGAGCAGATGGAGAACAACCAGAAAATGACAGAACTTCTGGCTCTGGCCCAGACAAAGCAGCTGGAATCCCAGTTTAATCCCCATTTTCTCTATAATACACTGGAAAATATCCGGTATATGTGCAAACTGGAACCTGCAACTGCAGAACGCATGGTATTTTCATTATCCAAGCTTTTGCGTTACAGCCTGGATGGCAGCAGGGAGCAGGTTACTTTGGAAGAGGACCTGGGACATTTAAATAATTATCTGTCCATTCTGGAAATGCGTTTTGGAAGCAGGTTTGAATATAAGATCGATATTGCGCCGGAGTGTATGCAATGTCTGATCCCAAAGCTGGTGTTGCAGCCTATGATCGAAAATTCTGTAAAATATGGCTTTGGCAATCAGTTAAATCTTCATGTAGAGTTAAAGGCATACATCCATGAGGAAAAACTGATGATGATCTGCCGGGATGACGGAGTGGGAATGAGTGCTGCTATGGTTGAAAAACTGTGTGCTCTTATGAACCAGAAAGAAGCGCCGGGAAGACATTCCGGACTTTATAATATACACCGCAGGATCCAGCTTCTCTATGGATATCCTTATGGTGTGGAAATACGCAGCCTGGAAGGCCATGGAACCACTTTGGTAGTCACACTTCCGGCAGTAGCAGAAAAAAATGTGCATTCAGTACAGGGGGATAATAACGATGCTTCGGGTAATGATAGTGGAAGATGAGGACATGATACGAAAGGGTCTTGTATTTACCATAGACTGGCTTTCCATGGACTGTGTGGTAGTGGCAGAGGCTTCCAATGGACAGGAAGGCTATGAACGGATCCTGGAGTACAAGCCGGATGTGGTGATCGCTGATATCTGTATGCCTTTTATGGATGGTATTGAAATGATACAGAAGGCATCAGAAAAAGTAAAGTTTAAAAGCATCCTTCTTACCAGCTATGCAGAGTTTGACTATGCCAGAAGGGCTATTGAGGCAAGAGTCTGCGAGTATCTGTTAAAGCCGGTAGATGAAGAAAAGCTGGCCCAGATCATGAAAAAACTGGGAGAAGAGATCACCAGCGTGCGTCAGGTAGAATATGCCATGGAACAGGCAGAGTTAGAAGGCGGCAACCTGAACCTGGAATATTATATGAAACTGGACCGTTCAGAAAATGGTTATGTTTCAAAGCTGTTGGAAGCCATCCGGACGCGGTATGGAGAGAAGCTGAGTATTGAGTCCATTTCCGAAGAAATGGGAGTCAGCGCCAGCTATTTAAGCCGTAAGTTTAAAGAGATCACAGGACAGACCTTCCTTGATTTCCTGAACAAATACCGGGTACAGCAGGCGATCACCCTGTTAAACACCAAAGAATACCGGATCAGTGAGATCTCAGAAGCAGTGGGATTTTCCGATTATAAACATTTCTGCTCTGTATTTAAGAAATATACCTTAAAATCACCTACAAAATTTGTAAAGGGAGGCTGACGTATTCATCAGTCTCCCTGTTTCTTATCTTTGTCTTTATTTTTCTTTTTGCTCTTCTTTTTATTCTTTTTATCGCTTTTTTCCGTTTTGTCACTTTTATCCGGCTTTTCACTTTTGGTGACTTTTTTAGAAGGAACCGGGCTGGTCTGATCCGGCTCTGGGTCAGGCAAATGTTCTCCGCCATCGGGTATGTAGGTAACAATATCTTCAATGCGGCAGGAGAGCAGCCGGCACAGGGTATCTAAAGTCTGGGTGGAAACGGTCTGGTTATTTTTCAGACGTCCGATCTGTCCGGCACTGAATTTCTCACGTTTGATCAGATGATACTGGGTAATGCCCCGCTTTTTCATTGTTTCCCATAAACGTTGGTAAGTGATCATG
>PPYF01660604.1_pt1 | contig 16889 bp, 16 predicted proteins | sample 1559871 | NCBI WGS metagenome assembly PPYF01 (sample SAMN08240021, study PRJNA423297) | Human gut metagenome, whole genome shotgun sequencing project.
CTGGCTCTGTTTCATGAGGTAAATATTTAAAGAAAAGCCTGAAAAATCAATGATTTAGGGCTTGACATTATAGGAAGGAAAAGAAAAATAATTTTGGAACGTAATATAAAAAATGACAAAAAAACAAGACACTATATTTCGTATATAGTTACTGCAATTGTTGGAATATATATAATATGTAACATAAGTTTATGGGTTGGAAAATCATTGGGGGGGAATTATAATTGGTTGTTCTTACCTTCAAAAATGTTTGGTATGCCTGAAAAAATATCTCAGTATGATAAAACAGAACCATTGTTTAAATATAATGATGGAAGTGGTTGGGATGGACAATTTTACTATTATATTTCAAATGATTTATTAGGAACAAAGGGATATTCAAATAATGTTGATTCACCATCGTATAGATGGCAAAGAATTGGGCTGCCTTTGATAGCAAAAATTATTTCAATGTGCCTTCTGAAAAAACAGGTATCAGTATTAGTTTATACAATGACAAATTTATTAATAGTGTTACTTGGCTTTTTTTGTGCAATAAAATATTTAAAAAAAATAAATAGAACTTTTACTTGGGCTATTCCATGGGTATTATCATGTGGTGTGATGGTAACAATTAGATGTGGATTACCAGATGCAGCCGCAGATGCTTTGTTTATTATGGCATTTCTTTTTTTGCTGGAACATAAATATATATGGTATGCAATATTAATGACGATGACATGTTTATCAAGAGAGGGATATGTATTAATTGCATTTTGTATATTTATTATTTTTATTTCGAATAAATTTAAAAAAATTCTATTTGTATATGATGGGAAAATATATTTTAAAAATTTTTTTATAATGGCAATGCCAGGAATTTTTTTCCTTATCTGGTATTTGTATGTAGGTTTGCACTTTGGCATAATGCCATATAAACAGGCAAGTGGCATTACAAAGATATATTTAGTTGGATGGATTCAAAATTTAATCAATGCACTATCTACCAATAATTATGTACAAGTAGTAGGACTTTCTTTTTATCTTGTTGTTGTAGTGTGGAGTTTGATTGCAGCGGTTAGAATGGGAAAGAAACGATGTATTTATTGGGGATTAATTCCATATATTATTTTGGTGTCATCATTTGGAGATACTGTATTATGCCATTGGACGGGATATTTGAAAGGAATATCTGTTTTGTATTTTTTGTTGCCATTTATGGTTTTGCAGTATAATGACCAGTTTATTACAATTGAAGAAGAGAAAAACAATAAGCTAGAAAATCAAAAAATAAATATTACACAAAGAGTGCAAATGGGATTGGGAGTTTTTTTGATTTTTTCTATTTTGATGTCATATGTATATTTATATAATTGGGGAGGAGATATCTTAAAAGAAAATTATTTTTATAATCCTGTAGAAATTTCAGATGATGTCCAAACTATTGAAAATTATGATTGCAAATTTGAGGTATTGTCATATGATTATGATAAGTTTTCGAAAATGCCAGAAAAATTTGTGACACCATACGCAATTGCAAATATTTATATTAAAAATAATGGTAATCAAATATGGAGCAATATTGGGAATTCTGAAGGAAACGGTGCGGTTAAAATTTCTTATCAAGTTTTTCAAAATGGCAAAGTGATTCAGGAAGGGGAACGTTACAATCTTTTAAAATCAGTTCAGCCAGGAGAGGAGATGGAAAGAGAGATATTTATATCTTATCCGAAAGAAAAAGGAAAATATATTGTAAGAATTTCCTTAATACAAGAAGGGGTGTCATGGTTTTATCAGCAAAATATGGGGTATGAAGATGTTGAAATAAATATAAAATGATGGAATAATTTGCAAAATGTTAATTGATAAATAGTAATAAAGTGAACAGAATGGATAAAAAATAATATGAATAATTTTTTGAAAATGTCAAAATATGCAGGAATGCGTGAAGATCTTGTACAAGCAGGTGGAGGAAATTCTGCTTACAAAATTACAGATGAAAAAATGGTTATAAAAGCTTCTGGATATCAGTTAGCTGATGTAAATGAAAAAGTAGGGTATGCAATTGTAAATCCGAAGGTGATTAGAGATGCATTTCTACAATGTGAAAATCTTGAAGAAATGACAGAAGAAGAATCAAAAAAAATTTTGGAAGAAGCATTTATTGAGGGAGAAAGACCTTCTATAGAAACTTTTTTACATTCTATATCGGGAAGATATTCATTACATACGCATTCTATCGTGGTAAATGCAATTACATGTAGAAAAAATGGAGAAAATATAATTTTAGAACTTTTTCCGGACGCATTAGTGGTTCCTTATGCAACTCCAGGAGTGAAATTAGCTAAAAAATATTTTAAAGAGTATAAAAAATACAAAGAAAAATATGATTATGAGCCTAAATTTGTATTTTTGATGAATCATGGTTTACTTGTAAGCGCAGATACTGCGGATGAAGTAATTAGACTTACAGAAGCTGTTACCCAAAAAATTGAAAAATTCCTAAATATTAATATGTCTGCATATCATGAGATGATGGATATAGCCCAGTTGTATAGTGATGGAATTGAGTGGTTGGTGACAGATAAAAATGTTATAGATACATATCATAACTTAAAAGGGATATGGAACCATTTTTTCTGTCCAGACTGTATAGTTTTTCTTGGTAAAAAGATGTATGCAGAAACATCGGAAAAAATCGATGAGGAAAGATTCAATTCTTTTGTGGAAGAAAATGGGTATCCTGTGATTGTTTCATATAAAAATAATCTTTATATCCACGCAGAGTCGGTAAAGAAGGCGTTAGAAATTCAGAGTGTATTAAGTTTTAGTGCACAAGTGATAATGTTAAATAGAAATGTAGAATGTAATTTCCTGTCAGAAAAGGAAAAAAATTTTTTGTTAAATTGGGATGCTGAGAAATACAGAAAAAGTTTAAAGTAAAACAGGAGGCTGTGTATTATGAAGATTATTATACCAATGACCGGATATGGCTCAAGATTTGTCGCTGCCGGATATAAAGATTTGAAGCCTTTTATAAAAGTACAAAATAAACCAATTATTCAATGGATCATTGAAGGAATGTATCCAGAAGAAAAGAATATTCTTTTTGTGTGCAGACAGGAACATTTGGATGAAATACCAGATATGAGAGATCAATTATTAAAAATTGCACCAACAGCAGACATTTTTGCAATACATGACTGGGTGAAAAAAGGCCCTGTTTATGATGTCCTTCGTGCAGCAGCAAGAATTGAGGATGATGAGCCGTGTATAATTAATTATTGTGATTTTTACATGATTTGGGATTATAAAAAATTTGTGCTTGATGTTAAAAAAAGAGCATGTGATGGAGCTGTACCATGCTATACTGGTTTTCATCCGCATCTTTTAATAGAGAAGAATTATTATGCTTCGTGCCTCACAGATGAAGAAGATAATTTGATACAAATCAAAGAAAAGTATTCTTTCGAAAAGGATAAAACAAAGGCAAAACATTCACCGGGGGTGTATTACTTCAAAGATGGTGCAACCTTAAAAAAATATTGTCAGATGCTTGTCGATGAAAATGAAACCCTTAATGGAGAATTTTATGCTAGTCTTCCATATAATTATATGGTAAAAGACGGAAAGAAAGTTTGGGTTCCAACAAATGTAGATAAGTTTTGCCAATGGGGGACGCCAGAAGATATGGCAGATTATTTGTTTTGGACAGAATGTACAAGGAGGTTTTAAGTATGAATATAATAATCCCAATGGCAGGAGCTGGACAAAGATTTGCAGATGAAGGATATAAGATCAGTAAGCCAGCCATACCAACTATTGATCGTAAGACGGGGAAAGAGTATCCCATGGTTGTATGTGCGACGATGGATTTGCCTGGAGTGAAAGCAGATGGTAGTAATGTTACATATATTGATCGAAATTTTCATAAGGATAATGGCGTGGAAGGTGCCATTAAAGAACATTTTCCCGATGCAAAATTTATTACGATTGATAAGTTAACAGAGGGACAAGCCTGCACATGTTTACTTGCTAAAGATAGTATTAATTCTGAAGAGGAATTACTTATTGCAGGCTGTGATAATGGAATGGTGATTAATCAGGAAAAATTTGAAAAGATGACGCAGGAATGTGATGTTTTGGCATTTACTTATAGACATAATCAGGCAGTTTTAAAGAATCCAGATGCATATGGCTGGATGATCGTGGATAATGAGGAAACAGGTAAAATTTCTGATATTTCCATAAAAAAAGCCATTTCAGATACACCAATGGAAGACCATGCAATTGTTGCAACCTTTTGGTTTAAACATGGAAAAGATTTTATCCGGGCTTCGGAAAAAATGATTGCAGAAAATGATAGAATTAATAATGAATTTTATGTGGATCAAGTTATGAAGCATTGCCTTGAATTAGGTATGGATGCAAGGGTATTTGAAATTGAAAGATATATTGGTTGGGGAACCCCAAAGGATTATGAAGAATATCAGGCAACCATCAGATATTGGAAAGAATTTACAGATAGTCAGGGATTTATTCCGGGAAATTAAAGGCATGAGAACGAACGATAAAAACAAAGTACATTCAAAATATTATTTGTTTATAATTGCAGTTTTAATAGTAAAGGTTATTCTGATGGGACTTTTTTCATCTGATTATCAGAATAAATTATTTATTCCTTTTGTAAAAGATTTTGTTTTAACCGGTGGAAATGTATATCAACGATTTTATGAAAAAGGTATAATAAATGCTTTTCCTTATCCTTCAATGATGCTTTTAGTGGAAAGTGTTGGAATGTTTATTATTAAAGTGCTGGGAATAAAAAATGTTTTTTTGATTAATTTTTGTTTTAAACTACCTAGTTTTCTTCTTGATTTAATTGGATTAACGATATTAGTTCGGTTTTTCCCGGAAAAAAGAAGATATATTGGTGTTTTTTATTATGGTTCACCTATTGTGTTGTATTCTGTTTATATGCATGGACAATTGGATCTTATACCTATGGTCTTTTTGATAATTGCATTAGCATTTCTGATTTCAAAGAAATCGGTGAAGTATAGATATATATTTGGGGGAATATTTACGGTTATTGCGCTTTTATGTAAGTTACATATATTAGCGGTTATTCCGATTATTTTCTTTTATTTACAAAAAAGAGATAGTATAAGAAAGGCTTGTGAATATGTAATTGGTGTCATTCTAGCAATGGGGATTGTAATTTTACCAATTTGGTCAGAAGGATTTAGACAAATGGTATTATTCAATAAAGAGCAGATGGTATTAACTAAGGTGGCATTTAATTTTGATACGGTACAATTGTATATTCCTATTATAGCTGTTTTATTTATTTATCTGCTTACATTTAAAATTAATTATATGAATAGAGAATTGTTTTTTAATCTCTGTGGTATCGTGTTTGCGGTATTTTTGGCTTTTTGTCCGCCTATGCCGGGGTGGTATGTTTGGATTGTTCCGTTTATAGCATTATTTTTTGCAGCAATTAATAAGGAAAAGTACAAGAATATAGCTATTTATGCGGTATTGAATGTTATATATTTAATATATTTTATTTTCTTACATAATAGAGAAGCGGTGGATCTTTATTTATGTAAGAAAAGTTTAGAGTGGATAAAATATAATAATTCGGTTATTTCAAATGGTACATTTACAATTTTATCAGGAATATTGATTTATTTAATAATTTCAATGTATCAGTTTGGGGTAGCTAGTAATAGTTTTTATAAAAGAAAAAATATTCCGTTTACTATTGGAATTGCGGGAGATAGCGGAGCAGGAAAATCCACGTTTATTGATATTGTCGAAAAAGGTCTGGGATATTCTAATTTGCTTTATATTGAAGGCGATGGAGACCATAGATGGGAACGGGGAAATCGTTTTTGGGAAGAATACACTGCTTTAAATCCAAAGGCGAATTATTTATATCGACAGGCAAAAGATCTTTCAGATCTTCGATCTGGAAGTGCTGTTAGAAGAGTAGATTATGACCACAGTACTGGAAAATTTACAAGTCCTAAAAGAATTTCATCGAAGGATTATGTGATTTTATGTGGTCTGCATGCACTATATCTTCCTCAGACAAGAAAACTTTTGGATTTGAAGATTTATATGGATGCGGATGAAACATTGCGACGTTATTGGAAAATTCAAAGAGACACAACTAAAAGAGGACATTCTAAAGAAGCGGTATTAAAATCTATAGAGGAAAGGATGCCTGATGCACAAAAGTTTATTTATCCACAGAAGAATTATGCTGATTTGATTGTGAAATATTATGATAAGAATCTCACTGATTGCATGGTGGAAAATTATGATGTAAAGATCAGTGTTCGCCTTATGTTAAGTGCAGCGGTTGATATAGAACCGCTGGTAAATGAATTAAGAGGGTATGGAATTACCGTGGAATATGACTATTCTGAAGATTTAAAAAATCAATATGTAACATTAGATGCTGATAATATGGAAGAAATTTCACTTCCGATAGAAGAGATAGCGGAGAGAGTAATTCCGCAGTTGGAAGAAATTACTTGCGAAAATTTGAATTCGGATGTGAATGCGAAAGATGGTATGATAATATTATTTTTATTGTTGTTGATTAGTAATAAAATGCAAGGAGTTCCGTAATGATTAAGGCTGTTGTTTTCGATTTGGATAATACGATTTATAATTATGATGAATGCCACATAGTAGCAATGAAGCAATTAGAAGAATATGTATGTGATAAATATGGGTTGAATAAAGTTGATTTTAGAAAGAATTTTGAACTTGCAAAAGTTGAAGTGAAAAAATTGCTTGGAAACACGGGAGCATCACATAATAGGATGTTATATATGCAGATTTTTCTTGAAAAAATAAATCAATCTCCCGTAGAGGATGCATTAGAGTTATATGACATTTATTGGAGAGCAATGCTTGAAAAAATGACACCTTTTAAGTATGTTATGCCTTTGATGAAACAATTAAAGCATAGAAAAATTGAAATTGGAATCCTTACAGATCTAACAGCACATATTCAGCATAGAAAAATTAAAAAATTATGTATTACAGAATATATAGATGCGATTGTCACAAGTGAGGAAGTGGGGGCTGAAAAACCTTCTAGTATAGCTTTTTCACGAATAATTCAAAAATTGCATTGTAATCCGGAAGAAATTTTAATGATAGGTGATAGTCAAAAAAAGGATATTGACGGAGCTGTTAATGTTGGAATGAGGGGTATGTTATTTTTAGAAAGTTATAAAGATACAATGAATGAAAGAGTAATGGAGTATATTGATGGTGGAATGGATAAAATGTAAATTCGAGATAAAAGAAATTTTGAAATTTTTAGTAGGCGGCGGAAGTGCAGTTGTTGTTGATGCGCTGTTTTATGCAATATTAAAGGCATATATAGATTTTTCTGTCGCTAAAGCAATTTCTTATATTTTGGGAGCTTTTGTTGGATTTATAATTAATAAATTATGGACTTTTGAAAGTAAAAAATTTAAAGTGGCTGAGATTTATAAATATATTATTTTGTATGCTTGTTCTGCATTAGTCAATACCGGAGTAAATAAGTTTGTAATCTGGATTATTCCTAGTACAGTATTTGCATTTTTGTGTGCAACAGGTACCAGCACAGTTATGAATTTTTTGGGACAAAAATTTTTGGTGTTTAGAAAGGATGAAAAATAATGAAATTATCAATTGTTGTTCCATGCTACAATGAATCTGAAAATATTCCTCTTATTTTAAATAGATTTGCAGATGTAATAAAAAGAGATGATGTAGAGGTGGTTTTGGTAGATAATGGATCTACGGATGATTCTGCTGCTATAATTGAAAAATTATTACCAAAGTATTCCTTTGCTAGAACAACTAAAATTGAAGTGAATCAAGGATATGGTTATGGAATTATACAGGGATTGAAAGTATGTAAAGGTGAGTTTATTGGCTGGACACATGCTGATATGCAGACAGATCCTGCGGATTTAATGAAGGCATTGGAAATTATTGAAAAGTATGGAAATGATAAGCAATTATATGTGAAAGGAAATCGAAAAGGAAGACCTGCTTTTGACCAGTTTTTCACAAGTGGTATGAGTTTGTTTGAAACTATGTATATGGGGGTGAAGTTATATGATGTAAATGCGCAGCCTAATGTATTTAGTAAAGAATTTTTTGAAAGCTGGCAAAATCCACCGAAGGATTTTGCACTTGATTTATATGCATTATATATGGCTCAGAAAGCAGGTCTAAAAATAGAAAGATTTGATGTGCTTTTTCCGGAAAGGGTGCATGGAGAGTCTCATTGGAATAATGGGAGCATAAAAGCAAAATGGAAATTCATTAAGAGAACGTTGGACTTTAGTGTAAAATTAAAAAAAGCAGGAATTAAGTAGGAGGATTTTATTATGGAGTTCATAGCACATAGAATTAACACGGTTGAAGAATTGAAAAAACTTCCAAAAGAATATGGAGTAGAACTGGATTTACGAGATGATTTGAATGGTCGAATTTACATACAACATAACCCATTTGAACCAGGTGAAGATTTTGAGGAATACCTGAAAAATTATCATCATGGAACGATGATATTAAATGTCAAAAGTGAAAGGATTGAATTGAAAATATTGGAAATGCTTCCAAAATATGATGTGAAATCTTATTTTTTTCTAGATTCTTCTTTTCCAATGATTTGGTTACTGAGTAATCAGGGTGAAAAGAATATTGCGTTAAGAGTATCAGAAGTAGAGGGGCTTGACACACCAAGAAATATGGCTGGAAAAGTAGAATGGATTTGGGTAGATTGCTTTAGTAAAATTCCAATTGGAAAAACAGAGGCTGAAGAATTAAAAAAATTAGGATATAAGCTTTGCTTAGTTTCTCCTGAATTAGAAGGAAGAGATGAAGATATTGAAATATATAAGAAAACTATAGAGAAGATAGGGATAAAATTTGATGCTATATGTACGAAAGAGTATAACATAGAACGATGGCGATAACTATATATGTCATATATTTGAAAATGTTGATGTTATTAATATTATCCATAACTTGATAATGGAAAAAATTTGACAATTGAAGGGACTCTTTCGACTTATCAGTATATATCTTGAATATAAAGAAATTACCAGTAATAGGGATGTTGGAGTTGAAAATTGGAAAAAGAGTATGTTTTAGTGAAACAAAAGTTTGATAGTGAATGTAAATTTCTTGATATTTTTTGCAAGTATGCTATACTAAAATAGCTTTAATTTAAATGTTTAATAGAGAATTTGTATAAGTTTGACATATTTACAAGGAGAAAACAAAATGAGAAAAGCACTGATTACAGGAATCACCGGTCAGGATGGAAGTTATTTGGCAGAATTTCTTTTAGAGAAAGGATACGAGGTTCATGGTATTACTCGGCGTATTTCAATCTCTAACACACAGAGAATTGATCATCTGATTGCATCAAATAGTATTAAATTACATGATGGAGATCTTTCAGATGGAAATAGTATTGTCCGCATTATCAATGAGGTACAGCCGGATGAGATTTACAACCTTGCGGCACAGTCACATGTAGGAAATTCTTTTGATGTGCCGATTTATACAGGGGATGTGGATGCACTTGGTGTCCTTCGTATTCTGGATGCGGTTCATCAGCTTGGACTTGATAAGAAGACCCGCATTTATCAGGCTTCGACGTCTGAACTGTATGGACAGGTGGAGGAAGTACCTCAGAATGAGAATACTCCGTTCCATCCATTCAGTCCTTACGCTGTTGCAAAACAGTATGGTTTTTGGATGATGAGAGAGTATCGTGATGCATATGGTCAGTTTGCCGCAAATGGTATTCTTTTTAACCATGAGTCGGAGCGTCGTGGAGAGACTTTCGTTACCAGAAAGATTACACTTGCAGCAGCTCGTATTTCGCAGGGACTTCAGGAGTGTTTATATCTTGGAAATCTTGATTCCAAGCGAGATTGGGGATATGCAAAGGATTATGTGGAATGTATGTGGTTGATCCTTCAGCAGGATGAGCCGGATGATTATGTAATTGCAACTGGTGTTCAGCATACGGTTCGTGAATTTGCTACACTTGCATTCAAGCATGTCGGGATTGATATTGAGTGGCAGGGCCAGGGCATAGATGAGAAGGGAATTGATAAGGCAACTGGGAAAGTGGTTGTCGCTGTCAGCCCGGATTTCTATCGCCCTACAGATGTCGTTGATCTCTGGGGAGATCCTACAAAGGCAAAGACGAAACTGGGATGGAATCCACAGAAGACAAGTTATGAAGACCTTGTAAGAATTATGGCTGAACATGATCTTAAGATTGCTAAGACAGAGAAGATGTTGAAGGAATAGAATAAGATTATATGATAGAAAGCAAGGGATATTTCAGAGATGAAATATCCCTTTTCGGCTAAAAGGAGAAAAAATGAAGTCTTTAATTATAGGCGGAGCTGGCTTTGTCGGCGAATATCTGGTGAGACATTTAAAGAATGACTTGGGGCAGGATGTTGTAGTGACTAAGATGCCGAGGGGGCAGGTAAAAGTAGATGGTGTTGATATGAACAGCATTCAGGTGTGTGATCTGGATATTTTACAAAAGGAATCAATTGTTGCATTGTTTCGAGAGATTCGTCCAGATTATATCTATCATTTAGCGGCGCAGAGTTCTGTTTCTGTATCATGGAAGAATCCAGCTCTTACCGTTGATGTAAATGTGAAGGGTGGGGTGAATATCCTAGAAGCCCTGCGAGAGTTAGAAGATAAGCCTCGTGTTTTGTTTATTGGTTCAGGAGAAGAATATGGACATATTTTACCGGGTGAGACACCGATTAAGGAAGGCAATGTGCCACGTCCGGGAAATATTTATGCAGCAACGAAAGTCTGTCAGAATATGCTTGCTAAAATTTATGCAGATGCATATGGTCTGGATGTTATGATGGTTCGTGCATTTAATCATATTGGACCGAATCAGTTGCCGCTTTTTGTTGTCGCGGATTTTTGCAAGCAGGTAGCAGAGATTGAGGCGGGCAATAGAGAACCCGTTATGAAGGTGGGAAATCTGGGTGCAAAACGTGATTTTACCGATGTGCGGGATGTGGTTCGTGCCTATGCACTTCTTATGAAATCGGGATGTGCCGGAGAGACGTATAATATTGGAAGCGGGCATGCGATTGCAATAGAGGATATTCTAAAATGTATTCTGGATCATTCGTCAGTTGAAATTAGAGTGGAGGTTGATCCAGAAAGGCTGCGTCCGGTAGATGTGCCGATTATAGAGGCTGATACAACGAAGGTATATGAAGCAACCGGATGGAAACCGGAGATTTCATTGGAACAGACAATTCGTGAAACATTGGATTATTGGAGAACAAAAAGTATTTAAAATTTATCAGATTTAGGGAGGGAAATGATAAATGAGAACATTTGGAGTGATTATGGCAGGCGGTGGCGGAACACGTTTCTGGCCGTTATCAAGACAGGCGGAGCCAAAGCAGCTTTTAAATTTAAGTGGAAAAGATTTAATGATCAATGAAACCATTGATCGTGTTGCAACAGTTTGTGATAAATCGGATATTTTTATTGTGACGAATGTAACGCAGGCTTCGAAAATGGAAGTTGTTACAGATGGACGTGTAAAAAATGATCATATTCTGAGAGAACCAGCGGCTAGAAATACTGCAGCATGTATTGGATATGCAGCTTTTGAGATTATCAAGAAATATGGGGATGGTGTTATGTGCATTTTCCCTTCGGATCACTATATTCAGAAGCAGGAAGCGTTTACGCAGACACTGAAAGAGGCAATTGAGGTTGCGGAGGGTGGATCTCTTGTTACGATGGGAATCACGCCGACGTATCCTTGCACTGGATATGGATATATTCGGTTTGACAAGTCTGAAGATCATATTGCGAAGAAAGTAATGGAATTTAAGGAGAAACCGGATCTTGCAACTGCGGAGAAGTATGTTGCAAGTGGAGAATATGCATGGAACAGTGGTATGTTTGTATGGAAGGCATCGGTTATTTTGGAACAGTTTAGAAAATTCCTTCCAGAGGTGTATGCGTGTCTGGTGAAAATTGGGGATGCAATGGGAACTGACTCAGAGCTGGAAGCAATCAATGAAATTTATCCTGTTATTCCAAGTATTTCTATTGATTATGGAATCATGGAAAAGAGTGATATTGTGAAAGTTATTTCTGCTGATATGGGATGGAGTGATGTCGGAAGCTGGGACAACCTTGGGGTTCTTCATGATACGGATGCCAATGGAAATATTGTAGCTGGAAATCATCTGGCAATTGATACAAAGGATTGTATTACATATTCTAAGAAGCGCCTGATTACAACGATAGGGGTGGATAACCTGATTATTGTCGAGACGGAGGATGCGATATTGGTGTGTGATAAGAACCGGGCGCAGGATGTGAAGCTGATTGTTGATAAGTTGAAGGAAGATGGACGGGAGGAGTTGTTGTAGAGAGTAGAAATCAGAAAATTGACTTTTAGTGTCTCAAAAGATATAGGAGGAGTTCAATATAGAAGAAAATAAAGGAGTAGATAATTTGTGCAAGTAATCTTAGAAAGTTGTCTAAGTTGATTTACAGAAAATAATGTATAATGTGTTTGTGATAGAAGGAAACGTAAATGAATGAGGAAAATATAATAAATAAAGAAATGGTGGAGGAGTTTGAAAATGTTATAAAGGAATTTAAAGATTTTCGAAAAAATAATATTCCTTTATGTGCAGCGGAAAACGTGATTTCGGATTTCTCAAAAATACCTTTGAAAATGGGATTGCAGGAAAGATATATATTAGGAGGATATCTTAATTATGATATAATGGACAATATGATAGGAAGTGAAAAAGTCTTGCCATTATATCAGTTGGTGGCAAAACAATGTAATAATATTTTTGATAGTTATTATTGCGATTGTAGATCATTATCAGGAATGAATGGAATGATAAATTTATTACTTGCATTAACAAAAAAAGGTGATACAGTACTTTTATCATCTCCAGAATGTGGTGGTCATGCATCACTTCCAAATATAATAAAAAGATTAGGATTAAATATTATATATGCACCATTTGATTATCCTAGATATGATTATGATTATGAAAAAATGAATGCGATTTTGCGAGAAAACAAAGTTGATATGGTGCTATTAGCACCATCGGATTTGATTACAATTCCTGATTTTAAAAAAATTGATTATTATGAACATATTCTTTATGTTTTTGATGCATCTCAGGTAATGGGATTAATAGCAGGAAGAGTAGTTGAAAATCCTTTAAAGTGTAATAAAAATATGATTATTTTAGGAGGAACACATAAGACAATACCTGGTGTGACAAAGGCCATTATATTAACGGATAATAAAAATTATGCGGAAAAAATTGATACATGTATTAATCCAGATTATATTAGAAATACACAGTTACATCATGTAGCAAGTTTGTTTTATACATTTTTAGAAGTAGAAACATTTGGAGAAAGCTATGCAAAAGCAATGATAGATAATGCAAATTATTTAGCTGATATGCTTAATAATAAAGGGTTCGAAGTTTGTAAATTAAATGAAGGATTATATACACATACACACCAGTTATTTATTAAAATGGATCAAAATGAAGTAGATGATTTTTATAATGAATGTATCAAATACAATATTACTTTGAATAAAAAAAGAAAATTATTATATTCTGGTACAGGTATTAGAATAGGAGTGCAGGAGATTACAAGGTATGGTTGGGGGAGAAAAGAAATTGATATATTGGCACAAATACTTTATCTAATATATCGTCATAATGGCGATTCGGGTAAAATATTGGAGTTAACTAATAAAATTAAGAATAAAAAAACAATACAGTATACATTTAGATAAAAAGAAAGGGTGGTTATTATACTAGCTATATCAAAAACAATTACTTATTTTAGCAATAGTTGGATGGGACAGGCTTTATCATTGATATCAATAATTGTTACATTGTTTGTTACATCTTATCAAGCAATAAAAGCCATTCGTTCTAGAAAAAATTATTCATGGGCAAAAGTGAAAAAAGGAATTAAATGTTTAAAGGCATATGTGTTAGATATAAATCCAGATATTATAGTGTCTTTATCAGGAAGAGGAGGGATTGTTGCTAATTTATTAAGCAATGAAGTTAATAATGAATTTCCGGTATATACTTGTATATTAAAAGGTAAGCTTCAGCAGAATTTTTTTCAGCCGGATGGGTGGATGAAAGTGAGCACATCAAAATGGCAAATATTTATACCGCCAGATATATTACAAATGAATAATAAGAGAATATTAATTGTAGATGATATTACAAATTCGGGCGAAACAATTCTAGTAATAAAAAATACTTTGGTAGCAAACAAATTAAATGGAGATGATATTTTTAGTATGGCGTTAGTAGCTGATAAAGAAACTCAAAAAAATAAACATATTCCAGATTATTATTGGAAAATGGTAGATATTGATAAATATAATGTACCATGGGGAAAGACAATTATAAATAATTATAAGTAATTGCAAGTAAAGAGGAATAGAAATTACTTAAGAAGTTATAGTACATCATATTCGGTTAGTTCAATTCTTTGATAAATAGTGTAGTAAGATGGAAGTGTAAAAGGGGTCAGACCCCTTTACAAAGTAAGTACGTAATCATCCGTATCTGTTAGGACCCATATTTTTCTGATACACTTTTTTCATAACAAAGGAAGGAAACTGTATCATTATGAAAAAAGATGAAAAAATCACACTGTGGTCTGAACGAATCCATGAATTTCAATCCAGTGAGCAGACTTGCAAAACATGGTGTCAGGAACATCGCATTCCAGTCTCTACAATGAATTACTGGATGCGCAAGCTGAAATTCAAACTTGATCCCTATTCGCGCTGCATGTTTGCGTTCTGCAACCGCAGACGTACTTCTATTAAGATTCTGCAATTGGACGGATCCGGTTTCTGGATTCTGATGAAGAGGAAATCCTGATTCCATCACACAAACGGAAAAAACGCACCGGAAAAAAGGAAGAAGATCTTTCTGATTTCGAAGTGACAGAAACAATCGAATATAAACTGACCGGCGGAGAACGCTATTGTCCGGACTGTGGAACAAAGTATAAAGTCGTCACAAAAGAAGTCGTAAAACGACTGAAATTCATCCCCTCCACCTTTGAAGTGGTTGAAGAAGTAACCTATGTATACAGTTGTCCAAAATGTGGTGCTATGATCCGACCGGAAAAAGAGCTGCCGCTGATCGTGGCTCACTCTCACCGGACAGGTGGCTCATTTGGGTGCAGATTATTCAATTCACTGCTGCTATATTTGCTGAATGGTTATTTTTTAGTTGTGTCTCGGACGTTTTTGGTGCAGGTATTGGCTTATACAAATCCATTCGTGATAGTGATAGGAAATATGGTGTTTGACTTGGCGGGAACTTTTTTGTTGGCTAAGTATGTGTTGATGAGGCCGAAGGTGCTTCGGGTTTTATGTGGAGAGGCTTATCTGTTACGAGAGGAGAATTTATGAATTTAAGAAATATTTATGTAATGTGTAAAAATAATTATTCGGTAATAAAGAATATTCAAGGCAATGAGATTACAATTAACTCGAGACATGGGGTTAAAATTACAGATTGGATAGTGGCAAGAGATGCATTGATGGAGTTAAGAACTGTAAATTCTTTGAAGATTGAAGTTAATTCCTTGATAGAAGCAGTTCCGGCTGTATATCGCAATAAGAATGAGTTTGTTGTAGATCGTAATGAATGGACTGATATTTCTAATGCAAAAAACCGTTTGATTCGTACCATGGAAGATACAATGGACTTATATGAAAAGATGGGGCTGAATACCGAAGAACGAATTGGAATTGATATTAAATTACCAAAATATCGTGACTTTAGCGAATTCGTTCAATATGTTAATGACTTGGAGATGATTTTAACCAAATGTCCATTTCTTCAAGCTGAAAATGAGGAACTCGTTTTTGATAATGTGGATGTGGGATCAACATGGTTGAGTTTCGTTGTGGTAGCTAATATAGCAATAGCTGGTGGAAGTGTGCTGCTTAATAATATTGCGGCCTTTGTTGACAGGTGTATTGTATTAAGAAGCCATTACTTAACGCTCAAGAAACAGAAGGCTCAATTAGAGTCTGATGAGCGTACCGAAGCGGAAAAGGAGACGATTCGAAAATACTTGGAAGATATGTATAAGATGCAGGTGGATGCGGCAATCAAAGAGTTGGAAGAGACAACAGGTCATAAGGTGGAAAATAAAGACGGCGATGAAAATGGACGGATTAATTTTTGTATGGAGAAGATGGGGGCGTTGATAGATTTGGGGTTACAGATCCATTCAAGTATTGATAGTCCGAAGGAGACACAAGTATTATTTGAACCATTGGAAATGAAGTATTCCCAAATTAGTGATTCATTAAAATTGCTGGAAAAGAAATCAGACAAAGCTGATGAGTAGGTGATGTGAAGTGATGGCAAATAGAAATAGCAAGGGTAAAAGAGTGGAAATTTTCACCAATTGGAATGCTAATTTTGAAAGTTGGATTTTGAAAACTTGATTATTCTGGGGCGCTATGAGCCACCATTTCAGAGAATTAACTGTGTGAGCATTGGCAATGCCATTAAGCCGGTTGTTCGAAGTTTAATGCAAGAGGCAATCCTGCAAGGAACAAGAGGCAATGCCATTAAGCCAGTTGTTCGAAGTTTTGTTCGATAGCTCAGTTGTTGTCAAATATCCGGTATTTTGAACTCAAAAAGCCAAAAACAGGTATGCCAAAAAGACAGATGCCGTCCATCTGCCAAAAAGAAGGATATTCAGTTGCAGAACTTACCGATATCCAAAATGAATTGCGCTGATTCCACGGAGAG
>PPYF01305154.1_pt1 | contig 16885 bp, 15 predicted proteins | sample 1559871 | NCBI WGS metagenome assembly PPYF01 (sample SAMN08240021, study PRJNA423297) | Human gut metagenome, whole genome shotgun sequencing project.
AAAACAAGTCTCATATGAACTCCATGCCCTTCAGGCAATTAAAATCTTTTTTAAAGATTTTAATTGGAGTTCAGTATGAGACCCGTACCCGACGCAGTACTGAATGCTGATACGATTTTCGGATGAAAAGTTCAAAGGCGGGATTACATATGAAAAAATTTTTTCTTCGCGCCGCGGCGCTTCTGCTGGCCTTGGTGCTGGCAGGGTGCGGCACGGCCTCTCCGGCGGAGACCGTGCCCACGGAGGCCGACAAAACGGACGACAACTACCGGGTGTTCTATGAGATTTTTGTCGGCTCCTTTGCCGACTCCGACGGGGATGGAACGGGAGACCTGAACGGGATTCTCCGGCACCTGGACTATCTGAACGACGGGAATCTCCTGTCGGATACCAGTCTCGGGGTACAGGGTCTGTGGCTGACGCCGATTTTCGCCAGCCCCTCTTATCACAAATACGACGCAACGGATTACTACCGGATCGACTCGGACTTCGGCACCGAGGACGATCTCCGGGCGCTTCTCGACGCCTGCCATGCCCGGAACGTGAAGGTGATTCTCGATCTTGTCATCAACCACACTGCCCGGAACCACGAATGGTTTCAGTCCTTCTGCCAGTCCCACGCCGACGCCAATCCCGACGACCCCTACTACGATTACTACAGCTGGTACACCGGCGAGACGCTTCCGGCCGGGATCACCTGCGAAAAGATTCCCGGAACGGCGGACGAATATTACGAGTGCAACTTCTCCCCGGACATGCCGGAGCTGAACTATGACAATCCCGCCGTCCGGGAGGAAATGCTGAACGTGGCAAAGTACTATCTGGAGCTGGGCGTGGACGGATTCCGCTTTGACGCCGTCAAGTATCTTTACTATGGAGAAACCGGCCGAAACGCGGCGTTCTGGAAATGGTACACCGACCAGCTCCGAGCCGTGAAGCCGGAGGTCTATCTTGTGGGCGAGTGCTGGTCCGGCGAGTCGGAGATCCTCGCCTACTATCCGGCCATGAACTGCTTCAATTTTGCCGCCGCCCAGGCCGAGGGCGTCATTGCCTCCGCTGCCAAGGATCAGGACATCAACCGGTTCACGGGCTACATGTGCGCTTTTCAGGACAAGATTTCTCAGGCGAACCCCGACGGCATGATGGTCTGCTTCCTTTCCAACCACGACATGGATCGCTCTGCCGGGTATCTGATGCTGGCGAACCACTTTCCCCAGATGGCCGCCAATCTCTATCTGCTGTGCAGCGGCTCGCCGTTCCTGTACTACGGGGAAGAGATCGGCATGAAGGGCGTCCGAGGTTCCGCCAATACCGATGCCAACCGGCGGCTTGCCATGCTCTGGGGAGACGACAGCAGTCCCCGGGATCCGGAGGGCAGCACCTATCCCTCTTCCAAGCAGACCAACGGAACCGTAGAGTCTCAGCTGGCACAGGAGGGGAGCCTGCTGCGCTACTACTGCCGCCTGATCTCTATAAGAAACCGCTACCCGGCGATTCCCCGGGGCACCTATACACAGGTGAATCTTGGCAGCGCCAAGTGCGGCGGCTTTCTCGTGGAATACGAGGGAAGCACCCTGTGTATTCTTCACAACATCAGCACGGACATTCCCTTTACGGTAGATCTTGCCGATACGGACATTCCCTGCCGCTCCATTCTGGAGGTCATCGGCATGGGCGAAGCGTCTCTGGAAGGCACCGTCCTGAGCCTTGCCCCCCAGACCTCCCTGATCCTCGGCTCCGCCGCTCCCTAACCGCCATCGCCATCCAAAACCGCTCCGGATACCATCGTCACCGCAAATCTCCCCCGGCAGTACCGAAAAAAATCGGTACAGCCGGGGGAGATTAAACATGTATTCTTTTCCCGCGCTCGCGGGGCTTCCTGGTATGCAAACGCATAGCAAAATGGATAACGTGCCATTTTCCAGCCCCTGCGGGGGCAACCGTAAAGGATGCACAAAACCTTCATGCACCGACTTTTGCGCAGTTTTGGGGTGCGGTGCTTACCCGTGAAGCCTTATCCGTAGATCAGATTCCGCTCGGTTTCGGGATCGAACAGGTGCATGACTTCGCCGGGGAAGCTCACATGGATCTTCGCACCATTGACCAGCTCCGCCCGCTCCTGTCTGTGCAGGCCGAGGGTGGGTACCCGAACCACCAGCTGGGCGCCGTCCTCCGTCTCCGCGTGAATGTGCAGCTCGCTGCCCATCATTTCATTTACGATAATGGTACAGGGAATCGCATGGGGGCCCGGCTGGGACAGGGTGATGTGCTCCGGACGGACGCCCAGAACCACACTGCGGCTGTCCACCGCCTTTGCTGCCAGATTTTCACCGGTCTCACCGTCCACCTCAATCCGGCTTCCGAGAGGCGTCACATAGTACTTGCCGTTCTCCCGCACCAGCTCCGTGCGGAAGGTGTTCATCTGGGGCGCGCCGATGAAGCCCGCCACGAACAGATTCACGGGATGCTCAAATACCTCCGTGGGGGTGCCGACCTGCTGGATGAAGCCGTCCTTCATGATGACGATCCGGTCGCCGAGTGTCATGGCCTCGGTCTGGTCATGGGTTACATAGATAAAGGTCGTGTCGATCTTTTTCCGCAGGAGAATGATTTCGGCACGCATCTGATTGCGGAGCTTGGCGTCCAGGTTGGACAGCGGCTCATCCATCAGAAACACCTTGGAATCCCGAACCATGGCACGACCGATGGCCACACGCTGCCGCTGGCCGCCGGACAGTGCCCGGGGCTTCCGGGTCAGATACTCGGTAATGCCCAGCACCTTCGCCGCTTCCGTGACGCGCCTGAACACCTCATCGTTGGGAACCTTCTTCAAACGAAGGCTGAAGGCCATGTTCTCAAACACCGTCAGGTGGGGGTACAGGGCGTAGTTCTGGAACACCATGGCGATGTCCCGATCCTTGGGCTGGAGGTCGTTGACCACCACACCGTCGATCTCCACGGTACCCTCGGAGATCTCCTCCAGACCCGCGATCATCCGCAGAGTCGTGGATTTGCCGCAGCCGGAGGGGCCGACGAAGACCACAAATTCCTTATCCTTGATGTCCAGGTTGAAATCGTGAACGGCCACGACCTTCTTGTCGTAGACCTTCTTGACGTTGGTTAATTTTACAGATGCCATAGCTTTCCTCTCTCCTTATCCTTTCACGGCGCCGCCGGTGACGCCTTCCACATAGTACCTCTGCAGGAGCATGAACAGGATGGTGACGGGAAGTGCCACCACCACGCCGCCTGCGCAGAACATGGTATAGTTGGTGGCAATCAGGGTCTTCGAGGAGATCCAGTATTGCAGACCCACCGCCACATTCATGCCCACCTCCGTATTGTGGGAGATATACTTGGCAAACATGAAGTCGGCCCACGGAGCCATGAACGCAGTGAGAACGGTATAAATGACAATGGGCTTGGACAGAGGCATGATCACCTTGTAGAACACCTGAAAGCGGGAAGCGCCGTCCACCCGAGCCGCTTCGTCCAAGCTCTTGGGGATGGTGTCGAAGAAGCCCTTGGACACATAGTATCCCATGCCGGAGCTGGCGCAGTAGACGAGAATCAGTCCCGGCACGGAGTTGGCTCCCGTCAGCCCCATGCCGCTGAGAACCTTATACAGCACGATCATGGTGACGAAGCCCGGGAACATGCCCAGAACCAGGCAGGTGTTCATCAGCAGCTTTCTGCCCTTGAAGCGAAGCCGGGAGAGAACATAGCTGACGCTCAGCACCATAAGGGTTTGCAGCACCGCCGTAGCCAGGGCGGTGATCAGCGTATTGCGGAACCAAATGGGGAAGCTCGTTTTGGTCCACAGGTTGATGTAGTTGTCAAAGCCCCACTGCTTGGGGATGATGTAGCCCACACGTCCGGTGGATTCAGTCCGGAAGGACTCCAGCAAGATGCACGCAAAGGGCGTTAGCCAGATAATGGACATGAGGACAAGGATCACATAGAGCACAGTATTGGAAACGGTACTTTTCATCCGGATTCCCATGTGAAATCGATTCCTGCTCATTACGAATAATCCTCCTCATTTCTGGTAGACGGGATCACGTTGTAGACGATCAGGGAAAGAACCGCGACAACAACGAAGATCATGATGGCAATCACGGCGGCCAGCTTATAGTTGCTGGTGGCGCCGGTGGTAATGTTGAACAGCCAGGTGATCAGAAGATCCGTAGTTGTGGCACTGCCGCCGCTGGTTACAAGATCCGGACTTGCCGGGCGGCCGATGGTCAGCAGATAGATTACGTTGAAGTTGTTGATATTGCCGATGAACTGGGTCAGCAGGTAGGGACCCGTGACGAAGAGCATGTACGGAAGCGTGATCTTCATATACTGCTGCCAGACACTGGCACCGTCAATTTTGGACGACTCGTACAGATCCTGCGGAATATTCATCAGAATGCCGGTGCTCACCAGCATCAGATAGGGGATACCGACCCAGATGTTGATTACGATGACGAGAATTCGGGCGGAGGTGGTATTCTCCCAGAAGCGGATGGCCTGATCGATAAAGCCCAGCTTCAGGAGCATGACATTCACAACGCCGTTGGTATCGAAGAGCTTGGAGACATACAGCAGGGAAATGAACTGAGGCACCGCGATGGTCAGAACCAGAATGCCGCGCCAGAGCTTTTTGAAATGGATTCCCTTTTTGTTGATGAGGATCGCCACCAGCATTCCCAGAAAATAATTGGTGAATGTGGCAAAGAACGCCCACATCAGCGTCCACGAAAGGATTTCGCCGAAGGTGTAGCTGAGGTTCGCGTCCGCACTGCTGGAGCTGATCAGCTCGTTGAAATTGCTCAGCCCCACCCATGTAAAGAGGTTGCTGTAGCCGTCGTGAGCGCCGTCATAGTTGGTGAAGGCAACGAGGATCATGAACAGAATCGGGATTATCGTGAAGACAAGGATGCCCGTGATGGGCAGTGCCAGCAGCGTCTTATGGAACTGATCGTCCAGCACGGAACGAAGGTCGTCCTTTCCGCTTTTGAGCTTCTTGCCCGTGGCAAGGATCTCCTCCGAGATCCGGTTCTGCTTCACGTTCAGCCGCCATGTGTAGACAAAAGCAATGATGAAGAGAATGGTCAGGAGGCCGTACAGCAGAATTTTAAAAGAGTCGTCGCCGTTGACCCGGACGTAGGTGTCCAGCACCTCGTTGTATACCTCTCCGGGGGGCACATCGCCCAGCGTGCGGAACTTGCCCAGCCAGTAGCTGCCGGTTGTGACCATATAAACGATGAACACAGATTCAAAGACAAGGAACAGCAGTCCCCGCAGCACCTGACCCCGGGCAATATTGCCGAAGCCCATCACAAGGTAGGATACCTTCGTTTTCCAGCTGCCCCTTGTAAAGGTGGTGGCGCAATCCGTCAGCTCGTTTCGGATGCCCCTGAAAGCGCCTGCGATCCCGTTCCCGACGGCTTTGACCAAAGAGGCCAGCCAGCCGGGGATGCCGAGAACGAACAGGACAATGTTGTACCACAGGCGCTGAAACGTGTTCAGCCTGAGGTATTCCAGATCCGTCAGTTTCTTCATGATCAATCGGGATAAACCTGCGTTTATCCGCCTACCTCCATTCTTTTTGGATTTGGCTGCCTCCGGGAACCGTTTTTCGCTTTGGCGGGAAATGCTGCCCGCCCAAAAGCCGGTTGCGGAGGCGACCATTTGTTTCCGGTGTTCCGCCCAAAAAGGAAGCCGGCGGTGCCGGGGCTCCTCCTTCTTCGGCGGGACACCGGGCCGGAACAGGGAGCACGCTCCGAATCCCGTCGGGACTCGGAAGGCAGCGGCAGAGGGACCGCAAAAGAGCCGCTCGGGCAAACCCGAGCGGCTCCCCCTCTCAGAACTCTATGTCACTGCGTTTGTGGATGGAAGCCTGCCTTATTCGGCGGGAACCAGCTCCACGGTGCCTTCTTCGCCGTTGAGGGTCAAACGGACTTTGTAGGTACCGGCGGTCTCGACCACAAAGTTATTGCCGTCGGTGCCGTAGGCAACGTCCCAGGCCTTGCCTTGACGAACCTTGAACTCAACGCCGGCATCCATCTGGTAGGCCTCATCGGTCAGCCAGCTGCCGTCGTCCTGCTTGGTCATGGGAAGATCCACGGACCAGCCGTCGCCGTTGATGGAGCCGATGACCGTAAAGGCCTCCCGCTACTCGGCGGACATGGAGAACAGGCCCTTAATGGAGGTCTCATAGCTCTCCAGCGCGGCCTTCAGCTCTTCGTCGGTGGTAGCCTCCTTGGCAGCGGTGGCATAAACCTTGGCGATATCCCACCAGGAGCCGTCAATCTGTCCCTGCGGCGTAGCATAGGCACTCTGAGCAGCCAGAGCGGCCAGAGCAGGATCACTGGCAACCTTTTCGGACTGCTGGGCAGCCTTGTTGGAGGGACCCCAGCCCACGGCGTCGAACCGGGCAAGCTGGCACTTCTCGTTGGTCAGGTACAGGGCAAGCTTCTGCAGAACGGCGGTCTTCACGGGATCAGTCTGGGGCTTGACACCCACCAGCTTGTTGCCGGAGAAGGAGCCAAGGTGGTAAGAGTTGCCGTCCACGGTGAAGCTGGGCAGATCGGTGCAGGCGTAGTTGTCGCCCAGAGCGGCCTTGGCGGCGCTGGTGCCCCAGGTGCCGACGATGACGACGGCGGCGGGGATGGCGGCGGAGAAGTCATCGGCAGAGCTGGAGCACTTGTAAGCGGTGGAGTTCAGCAGCTTCTTCATACCCTTCAGGGCGATAACGCCGTTGTCGGAATTGAAGTCGTCGTCAACGCTCTCGAAGCTCTTGCCGTCGGCGGACATGGTCCAGTTGGAGTGGCAGCCGGTAGCGAAGAAGAAGGCGACATTGTACCACGCGGAGGTCTCAAGCTCCATGGAGAAGCCGCGGCCGGCGGCCTCGCAGTCGGCAATGATGTCTTCCAGGCTGTCCACGTGCTCAGCGGGAATCACGCTGCTGTCGTAAATCATGAAGTAGCCGTTATCGGAGGTCATGGGATAGCACCACATATCGGAGCCAACGGTGGCGGCCGCAACGGCGCCGCTGTCGTTCAGCTCGGTGACTTCCGCGGCAGCCTTGGTGCCCAGCTTGGTCAGGGCGCCGGCCTGCACCAGACGAGCCAGCTGATCCTGCGCGAAGCAGAACAGGTCGGCGCCGTCCTCGACGGAGGTGATCATCTGGGTGGCGGAGTCGAGCTCGGTGACGCCCTCAATGGTGGCGTTGATGACGATGCCGGGGTTCTCTTCCATAAAGTCCTTGATCTGCTGCTCGGTCAGTTCCTTTACACCGGCCATCTCGGAGACCCAGACGGTGATGTCATAGGTGCCGTCCAGAGAATCGGCCGCGGCAGCGGCGGTGGGGTTGGCAGCGGCGGTGGGGTTGGCAGCGGCGGCGGTGCCGGCGGGGGTTGTGTTGCTGTTACCGCAGCCGGCAAACAGGCCAAGAACCATGCCGACAGTCAGAAGCAGCGCGAGAATCTTCTTCATTTTACATTTCCTCCTTGATATTATAAATTCGCTTGCTGATCCCGCAGACCGGAAAGCGCTTTCCATAGGACGAACGGAACGGGAGAATACCCGGGTATGTTCCTGTGTCCTCCAATTGGAATCGTTCCCAGAAAGCCGGAAAAAAACGGGGGGAGTGCTTAGAGGATTATTTTCTTCACACTTCCCTTTAAAAAAAGAATACTCGATTTTTCGTAACAAGTCAACCGCGCAGTGTGCATAAAAAGTTGCATCAGAAATTGTTGAAACTGCCAATGTCCTGGGGAAATGCCGCCGGCAACGCCCTCCCATGCGCTTCCCGGCTTGATTTCTTTCCGGTTTTCTCTTGGGCAACACCGCACAATTGTGTCTGCGAGTCTCAGCCGCCTTTTTGCCCCACTTCTTCAGTTTGAAAAACGAGAAATACATGCAGTATTCCTTCGTTTTCCAAACTTTGAATTGGGGCAAAAATCCTGGCTGAGCCTTCTTGCCAAATTATGCGGTGTTGCCCTTGATTTCCCCGCCGTTTTTTTCTATAATACATTTGCCGCTTTCCGATTCTCCCCGTACCGGAAGCGGAAAGACTACCCGCGGCGGAAGTCCGCGGTATTTCCACAGGAAACCATCCGAAGTCTTCCCGTGCCCCGCCATCCGCCCCTGTCCCGGCAGTTTCCGGTATTGGTCGGATGATCCATACAAAAACAAAAAACGGAGGAATTGTTATGTCTGCATCCTGGCTTCGTGACGCCGTATTTTATGAAATATATCCGCAGAGCTTCCGGGACTCCAACGGAGACGGCATCGGCGACCTTCCCGGCATCACCGAAAAGCTGCCCTACGTGAAGAGCCTCGGCTGCAACGCCCTGTGGATCAATCCCTGCTTTGACTCTCCCTTCAAGGACGCGGGCTACGACGTCCGGGACTATAAGAAGATTGCGCCCCGCTACGGCACCAACGAGGATATGGCGCAGCTGTGCCGCCGCGCCCACGCGCTGGGGATCCGGGTTCTGCTGGATCTGGTTCCCGGCCACACCAGTGAAGAACACGAATGGTTCCGCAAGAGCGGCGAGGCCGAGCCAAACGAATATTCCGGCCGGTACATCTGGACGGATCATGCCTTTGCCGGGGGCGACGGTATGCCCTTCATCGGCGGCGAATACCCTCGCAGCGCCACCTATATCATCAACTTCTTCAAATGTCAGCCCGCCCTGAACTACGGCTACCGGGAACGCCGGGAACGCTGGCAGCAGAGCATCACCAGTCCTGACGCCCTTGCGACCCGGGAGGCCATGAAGGATGTGATCCGGTTCTGGCTGGATCTGGGCTGCGACGGCTTCCGGGTGGATATGGCGGAGTCTCTTGTGAAGAATGACGGCACGGAAAAGCTTGCCACCATGGAGGTCTGGCGGGACATTCTGGGTGCCATTCACAAGGAATATCCGGATGCCGCCTTCGTTTCCGAGTGGAATCATCCGGACAAGGCTCTGCGCTGCGGCTTCGACATGGACTTTTATCTCAACTGGGACGGCAACGGCTACAGCACCATGATGCGGGACTATACCCTCCGGGACGGCTGCGGCAGCTACATCGGCAATACCGGCTTCTTCTCCCGGGATTCCGGCACCGACGTGAGCCGGTTCCTTGCGGACTACCTGCCCCAATATCACGACAGCCGCGACCACGGCCTGTGGTGCTTCATTACCTGCAATCACGATACCCCCCGTCCCGCCGCGGGGCTGACAGACGCGGAACGGCGGCTGGCCTTTGCGTGGATCTTCACGATGCCCGGCGCTCCCTTCCTGTACTACGGCGATGAGCTGGGCATGGACTATCGGGTCATCCCCACCAAAGAGGGCGGCTACCACCGCACCGGCTCCCGGACGCCCATGCAGTGGGATGCAGGCCCCAACCTCGGATTCTCTGAGGGCGCGGCAGAGGATTTGTACCTGCCCGTGGAAGCCGACGCGCGGCATACCGTGCAGGCGCAGGAGCTTGACGAGAATTCCATGCTCTCCCATGTCAAGCGGCTGATTGCCCTGCGTCACGCCGAGCCGGAGCTTCAGAACTACAGCCCGTTTACCGTCTACGCTGCCCGCGGCCGCCTGTTTGCCTACAAGCGGGGGAGTCTGCTGGTCGCCATGAACCCCGGCAGCGGTGAGGAGACCTGTCAGCTGGACGGAGCCTATATCCCCCTCTTCACCGTCGGAACCCCCGCCATGGAGGGAGATACGCTGCATTTGCCTGCCCAGAGCTTTATCGTGCTGAAGCCCAAGGAGAAAGCCGCCCCTGCTCACGCTTAGGAAGCCTCTGGTACCAGGGAAGCTCTGAATCAATCGGCTGCTGCCGGAGCGCGGGCAGGATCTGGCTGAAAACCGTCATCATGCCAAAACAGCGGGGAATTCGCCGTCTGCTGTGCACCATTTTTCCTTGCAATACACAAGGTGTTCTGCGAAAAAATGGCTTCATCAGACGGAAAATCCCTCGCTGTTGGTCATATTTCCGGTTTTCAGATAGACTCTAGCCGGTTCGCTTGACGACTGCGTTTTTTCTGACTCGGGGTTGCCTCCGGATCCTTAATGATGTTTTCGCGGGATTCCTCTTTTACCCCGCCGCGTCCAGCATATTCTCAATAAAAATCCCGTACCCCGTAGTCGGATCGTTCACCAGCACATGGGTCACCGCGCCTACCAGTTTGCCGTCCTGGATGATCGGGCTTCCGCTCATGCCCTGCACAATGCCTCCCGTGGATTCCAGCAGTGCTTCGTCCGTCACCTTCAGCAGCAGATTTCGCCCGTCTGTCCGGTCTTTTGGATAAATTTTCAGAATTTCCACAGAATACTCCCGTGGCGTATCGCCGCTGACTGTGGACAAAATGGCGGCCTTGCCGGTGCGGATATCCTCTTCGGAGGCGGTGGGCAGCGGCTCGCCCTTCCAGCCCCGCTTCGTCACGCCGAAAACGCCCTGGGGCGTGTTGCGCAGAAGCTGCCCGATGACGGTATCCGTGTTCGCCGTGCCCTTCAGCTGCCCCGGTTCCCCGCATTTGCCCTTTTTCACGGTGAGAACCGCTGCATCATAGGCGTCGCCGCTTTTCATGTGCAAGAGACTTCCCTTGGTGTTGCTGACGCCGTGCCCCAGCGCGCCGAATTTGTGGGTGTCCGGGTCGTAAAAAGTGATGGTGCCGATGCCCGCGATGCCTTGCCGCAGATAAACCCCAAGCCGCGGCCCGGAGTCGCTTTGCCGGGTGGGAACGGTCACGGTGCAGCGGCGGTTCCCCCGGCGGACGATCAGCTCCGCGTCGCCGTCGCAGTTTTCAAGCGCCCGGCGGACATCCTCGGCACAGCCGATGCCGGTCGTGTCGATCTGGATGATCTCGTCACCGATTTTCAGCCCGGCGGTTCTGGCCTCGGCGCCCAGAATATCATCAAATGCAGCCACCGTGACGGTATTGTCGCTGAGCTGCAAGCCCACGATTTTTCCCACGGGGATCAGAAGCTCGGTCGCCCGGGCGTTTATAGGAAGCAGCGTCATCGTGACAGCAAAAATTGCCAGAAATTTCCCGATTCGTTTCATTTTTCAGCCCTCCTCATGTTCGTGCCTGCCTTGTTAATATGACCCGGGCAGAGAAACATAACCGCTGTAAATGTCGAAAAATGAGGAACAGAATGGGGACTTTGGCGTTTTTTGTCTTGATTCTCATTTTATATTTGGAATTTGCTCCGTACCGCCGCGGCGGATTTTTCTTTCTTATTTTGCCTATTGACAAAGTAGGTTGGTGATGCTATATTACCCATAGACTTACTAGGTAAATATCTCGGGAGGAATTAACAATATGCAAGTTTATGCTGATAACGCGGCAACAACGGCCATGAGCCGGACGGCCATCGACGCCATGCTGCCCTATCTCGACAATATCTACGGCAACCCCTCCAGCCTGCACTCCGTGGGTCAGAGGGCGAAGGAAGCCCTGGATGCCGCCCGTGAGACGGTCGCCCGGTGTCTGGGCTGCGAGCCCCGGGAGATCATCTTCACCTCCGGCGGCAGCGAGGCAGACAACCAGGCCATCATCTCCGCCGCCCGTTACGGCGAGAAGAAGGGCAAGAAGCACATCATCACCACCGCCTTTGAGCATCACGCCGTGCTGCACACCCTGGCGAAGCTGGAAAAAGAGGGCTTTGAAGTCACCTATCTGGACGTCCGGAAGGGTCACAACGTCACCGCTCAGCAGGTGAAGGACGCCATCCGCCCCGACACCTGCCTGGTCACCACCATGTACGCCAACAACGAGATCGGCTCCGTCCTGCCCATCCGGGAGATCGGCGCCGTCTGTAAGGAAGCGGGCGTACCCTTTCACACCGACGCCGTTCAGGCCGTCGGCCACCTGCACATCAACGTCAAGGAGCAGAACATCGACATGCTCAGCCTGTCCGGCCACAAGTTCCACGGCCCCAAGGGCGTGGGCGCGCTGTATGTCCGCCGGGGCTTCCCCCTGGTGAGCATCATCGAAGGCGGTGCGCAGGAGCGGGGCAAGCGCGCGGGTACGGAGAACATCCCCGGTATCTGCGGCATGGCGGCAGCGTTGAAGGAAGCCTGCGACCACATGGACGAGAACATGCCCAGAGTCGCCGCCATGCGGGATCGGCTGATCGAGGGACTGAGCAGGATTCCCCACAGCGCCCTGAACGGTGACCCGGTGAACCGTCTGCCCGGCAACGTCAGCTTCTGCTTTGAGGGCATCGAGGGCGAAAGCCTGCTGCTGCTTCTGGACATGAAGGGCGTGTGCGCTTCCTCCGGCTCCGCCTGCACCTCCGGCAGCCTGGACCCCAGCCACGTTCTGCTGGCCATCGGCCGGGTACACGACGTTGCCCACGGCTCATTGCGGCTGTCTCTCAGCGAGTATAACACCGACGAGGAGATCGACCACATTCTGAAGGTCGTTCCCGAGGTCGTTCAGTATCTGCGGAACATGAGCCCCGTGTGGCGGGATTTGCAGACCGGCAAACGGCAGTATATCCTGTAATTGTTCCCGCGAAAAATGGATAAGGAGAACGGAATTATGGCACTGTACAGTGAAAAAGTAATGGATCATTTTCAGCACCCCAGAAACGTGGGTATGATCGAGGACGCCAACGGCGTCGGCGAAGTCGGCAACGCCAAGTGCGGCGATATCATGAAGATTTACCTGAAAATCGAGGACGACATCATCAAGGACGTGAAGTTCGAGACCTTTGGCTGCGGCAGCGCCATCGCCTCTTCCTCCATGGCCACCGAAATGATCAAGGGCAAATCCATCCACGAGGCCATGGCGCTGACCAACAAGGCCGTGGCGGAGGCGCTGGACGGTCTGCCCGCCCACAAGCTCCACTGCTCCGTCCTGGCAGAGGAAGCCATCAAGAAGGCGCTTCAGGACTATTTCGACCGCAACGGCATTCCCTACGACGAGAAGGATTTCCCCGCCTGCGAACACTGCGCCCACTGCGAGAGCGTATGATCGTATCCACGAAGGGGCGTTATGCTCTGCGGGTGATGGTCTGCTTTGCCCAGCGGGGCGGGAACGAGTACATTCCCCTGAAGGAGATCGCGGAGTCCGAGGGCATTTCCCAGAAATATCTGGAAGCCATTATGACAACATTGTCCAAGGCCGGGTTCGTGGACGCCGTCCACGGCAAGGGCGGCGGCTACCGCCTGAACCGTCCCCCGGAGCAGTACACCATCGGCAGCATCCTCAAGCTGACGGAGGGGAGCTTAAGCGCGGTGTCCTGCACCTCCGTGGGCGCGTCGGCCTGCTCCCGGACGGAGTGCTGTCAGGCCAAGCCCATGTGGGACAAGCTGGACAGGATGATCGACGGGTTCTTCGAGGGAATCACCCTGGCAGACCTGCTCCACGACAGCGTAACGGCATAAAAGAAACCGGCATGACGAAAATCATGCCGGTTTTTGCTGTAAAATAGCCGTTTACATCTGGAAAATGTTCCCCAGGACTGCGCCGTTGTTCTCCGGTTCCCGGGGGCGGAGGGAATCGTAGGCCAGCGCGTAGGTGACCTCCACCCGGTTGCGCAGGAAATAGAAAATGACAAAGGTCATCGCCAAATACACACCGGGGAACAGGAAATAGGAGACCGCGTCGGAGAAAGGCAGGGTGACCCCCAGATCTGGCAGGAGCTGGTCGCCGTAGCCGATTGCAGCGGATACCAGCATGGCGGCGTAGTACCACCACATGCTCAGATCCAGCCGGAACAGATTCCAACGGTTGCCCTTTGTCATCATCCGGCTGTCCCGCAGAGCCGCCAGCGCACCGGTGGCGGGGCGGTCAATGATGAGATAATCCGCCATGCGGTACCGGTAAAACACCGGCGCGGCAAGGACGAGAAACAGCACACCGAAAATCCCCATGGCAGGCATCGTCGCGTCCATGAGCTGGGCATAGGTGGCGTCGTCCAGCAGAATGCCGGAGGTGCCTGCGTTTTTGACGAGGGGCATCAGAATGTCCACCGCCGAATTGGAAAGGGGCGTCATCATGTAGATCATCATGGCGACGTACAGGCTGGCCATGGCCACGCCGCCGAAGATCAGCCCTTTCAGCAGCGTACAGCGCAGCAGCACCCAGAACCGGTCAAAGCCCAGGCGCATCCCGTTGGGGGAAGCGTACTGTCCCCGGGCAATGCGGAGCATCGTGGACAGATAGCCCAGCTCCAAACACATGAGAAAAACCGCCTGCACGATGGGCAGCAGCATTTGGGCAGTGGTCAGAGCGGAGCGGACGCCCATGCTTCCAAGGCCGCCGGTCTTGGCGATCTGCTGACTCAGAATGTAACTGACAACAGTCGCCACCGCCGACACGGCAATGGTAATCAGGGAAAAATACAAAATAATTTTCTGTCCTTCCCGGGCGTTGGCGAGCCGCCCGGCGGAAAAATCCTTCAGCTGGCGGGTGTTTCGGATATCCATGAATACGTCTCCGTTTCAAAACTGGCTTTAGCATCAGTTGACAAGGGGACACATGGTTTTCCATGCCCCAAACGGCGTCCGGCTGTGTTATCCTCGCCCGCCTGCCTCGTCTGCCTTGCCAGCCTCCGTTTATGCTCCGGGAAAACTCGAAGACCCGTCGGGCGCTCTGGCGCGTCGATGGCAAGGCAGAGGACGTAGGCTTGCCGGCGCAAGTCAAGGACGATAGGGCATGTGTCCCCTTGTCAGCTGATGCTATGATTGTTATAAACGAAATTCGGAAAAATAGCAAATGAAATTTTTGTAACAGTGGAAAAACGGGGAAAGGTATGGTATAATCCGTTCAACCACAGGAAAGAACGGAGGGCAACTATGGAGCTTGGAGAAAAACTGCGCTTGACGCGGCTGGAAGCGGGATTGTCCCAGCGGGCGCTCTGCGGGGACGAGATCACCCGGAATATGCTCTCCCGCATTGAGAACGGCGCCGCCCGGCCGTCCATGAAAACGTTGGGCTGTCTTGCTGCGCGGCTGGGCAAGCCCGTGAGTTATTTTCTGGAAGAAGATACCGTCTGTTCGCCTAATCAGAAGATCATGACCGCTGCCCGGCAGCTGTTTGACGGGAAGGATTACACCGGGGCAATGCGGGCGCTGGCGCAGTACCGCGCCCCGGATGAAATTTACGACCGGGAGCGGCAGCTGCTGGAAATCCTCGTCCGGCTTTCCCTTGCCGAAGAGGCCATCGGAGATGGGCGGGAGCCATACGCTCTGGAACTTTTGGAAGCCGTCGCCGCTCTGGGGAAGAATGCGGCCTATTACTCCGAAGACTTGGAGCAACGCAGATGTCTGCTCCTTGGCCGCATTCCGGGGCAGGTCGTTAATTTGCCCGGTCTGGACGAGGCGCTGACCGTGCAGGCCACGTCGGCACTCGCCGGGGGAGACGTCCAACGCGCCGCCCACCTTCTGGACGGGGCGGAAGACCGCACCGCCCCCTGCTGGAACATCCTCCGGGGGAAATGCCACATGGCGATGGAAGAATTCCCGGAAGCGGCACAGTGCTTTCTCGCCGCCGAGGGGGAGTACAACGTCCTCCGGGAGCTGGAGATCTGCTACCGGGAAATGGGCGATTACAAAAACGCCTACATTTATGCCTGCCGTCAGAAGGACGCGCAATAACGAAAAAACGCCGTGCCGCTGAGGAAATTCCTTGCGGCACGGCCTTTTCAATGATTTTACGCTTTTTCCATGACCCAGAGGTTCCGGATCTGCCCCTCGATCTGCTCGTAGCTCCACAGCTTTTCGGAATTGACCACGCTGTTGGGATCATTGACCTGAAATTCGCCGTCCTTCACGCCCCGCAGGACGATGTAATGTCCCGTGGTGGTGAAATCCCCCTCCCGCATGGCGCAAATGATGGGCTTGCCCGCTTCCAGCGCGTCCACCATCTTTTTCTTGACCAGCGGAATTTCCGTGGCTTTCAGCCCCAGCCCCCCGCTGCCCTCGCTGATGAGCGTCCACGAAGAACCGCTGCCCCGGGAATAGTAGCCGTTTTCCTGGGCAAACCATGGCAAGACAGGTTGGGCCGCAGCCGGTCTCCGCGATAAATCCCTTCCCGTACTTTTCGTAGCCCCACATGGGGTCCCACTGCAAAAACAGCGGCACAGTCCGGCTGTCCTTCCAGACGCTGAGATCGACCCCCGTGTCCTTCCGGAAGGGGTAGTTCAGCACAAAATCCTTCGTCTCGGGGTTGCGCTCGTAAAGGTCGATCAGGCTCTGGGGATATTCGCCGTAGGAGATGCCATTTTCCTCGGCAAAGGCTTTCACCGTTTTCTCCGCCTCCGTGCGCTCTCCGTGATAGAAGGAGATGTCCCGGTACAGGTTGTACGCGGGCTTCGCGCCCAGAACCGCCGCCGCGAGAAGCACAATGACGGCTACGGCGATCACCGCCCGCTGTTTCGTTTTCATCATAACCACATCCTTTTTGACTTTCCCCATTATACCACGGCATTTTTAGGAAGTCTTTTCGGAGAGGTTAAGAATTCCTTATTTTTAGCCTGTAAGGCATTTTCTGTCATGATGTAATTTATAAAGGGTGGTTTACACCAAGTGTTACGTCATGACTGCGGCTCATTTGTGGTGAATGGAAAACAGTTATGATAAGAACACTGGATATTGTTCTCCTGACGTGCTATGACGAAAACAGAACGTGGTGACAATAAAAGGAGAACCGGGCTTGAACGATTGCCATTCTTGTACCCTTTATACAACGGAAAATGCAGGCGCGAAATGAGTTTTATCGAGCAGTTGAATTTCCTTTTCATACTGAACTCCAATTAGGGTCTATCTGGAAACCGGAAATATGACCAACAGCGAGGGATTTTTCGTCTGATGAAGCCATTTTTTCGCAGGAATACTTTGTGTATTGCAAGGAAAAATGGCGTACAGCAGGCGGAAAAGACCCGCT
>PPYF01370643.1_pt1 | contig 16883 bp, 13 predicted proteins | sample 1559871 | NCBI WGS metagenome assembly PPYF01 (sample SAMN08240021, study PRJNA423297) | Human gut metagenome, whole genome shotgun sequencing project.
CAATGCGCCTATCAGCACGCGGTGGCGGCGACGCGATCAACCGTCGTATCAGCCTGCTGGTGCTGAATAACCAGGCTGAACAGGCCATTCTCCACGAGAATGCCGAGAGCCAGAATGAACCTTTAAGCGTACTACAGTCGCCGAATGCCTCACCAGCAGCGGCAGGTACTACGCCGCCCCAACCCGACTCGAGGTGATAGCGTGAGCATGGATATCAGCGATTTTTATCAGACATTTTTTGATGAGGCCGACGAACTGCTGGCCGATATGGAACAGCATCTGCTGAACCTGGTGGTGGATGACCCTGACGCTGAACAGCTGAACGCGATTTTCCGCGCGGCGCACTCGATTAAGGGCGGGGCTGGCACGTTTGGCTTCACGATTTTGCAGGAAACCACTCACCTGATGGAGAACCTGCTGGATGAAGCCCGGCGTGGTGAAATGCAGCTCAACACCGATATTATCAACCTGTTTTTGGAAACCAAAGATATTATGCAGGAACAGCTCGACGCCTATAAAAGCTCCAGCGAACCGGATGCTGCCAGCTTCGAATATATCTGCAATGCCCTACGCCAACTGGCGCTCGAGGCAAAAGGCGAAAGCGTCCCCTCTGTCGCTGGCAACGCCCGACTGAGCGTGGTGGCGAATAGCCCGCAGGATGACGCGGATGAGGTGCAGGCCACGGCGGAGGGCGGTAAAACGCAGATTACGCTGTCTCGTCTGAAATCCGGTGAACCCGAAATGCTGGAAGAGGAGCTGGGGAACCTGGCGACCTTAAGCCAGGTCAGTAAAACGGCCGATTCTCTGACGGCGATCCTCGAGGGTGACGTAAACCAGGACGACATCGTTGCCGTGCTGTGTTTTGTCATTGAGGCCGACCAGATTGAGTTCTCCACCGTTACGGCAGTGGCCCAAGCTGAGCCGATCGTGGAAGAGGAAGTGATTGCAGCGCCTATCGACCTGCCGATTGCGGTCAATGGCCCGGCACCATCGCCGCGCGTTGAGCGCGAAAAACCGGCGGCGCGCAGCAACGAATCCACCAGTATTCGCGTCGCGGTTGAGAAGGTCGATCAGTTGATTAACCTGGTAGGCGAACTGGTGATCACCCAGTCGATGCTGGCGCAGCGCTCAAATGCGCTCGACCCGGTTTCCCACGGCGACCTGATAACCAGCATGGGCCAGCTTCAGCGCAATGCCCGTGACCTTCAGGAGTCGGTGATGTCCATCCGGATGATGCCGATGGAATACGTCTTCAGTCGCTTCCCTCGTCTGGTCCGCGATCTGGCCAGCAAGTTGGGTAAACAGGTTGAGTTGACGCAAATTGGTAGCTCAACGGAACTCGACAAGAGCCTCATCGAACGCATTATCGACCCGTTAACGCACCTGGTGCGTAACAGTCTCGATCACGGTATTGAATCACCGGAAGCGCGTCTGGCGGCGGGCAAATCGGCGGTGGGGAATTTGATCCTTTCCGCTGAACATCAGGGCGGCAATATCTGTATTGAAGTCACCGATGACGGCGCCGGGCTTAACCGTGAACGCATTCTGGCGAAGGCGATGTCGCAGGGGATGTCGGTGAGTGAAAGTATGACCGATGAAGAGGTCGGGATGCTGATTTTCGCTCCGGGATTCTCCACCGCCGAACAGGTGACCGATGTCTCCGGACGCGGCGTGGGCATGGATGTGGTGAAGCGTAATATCCAGGAGATGGGCGGCCACGTTGAAATCAAATCCAAACAGGGGGCGGGTACGACCATCCGCATTCTGCTGCCGCTGACGCTGGCCATTCTGGATGGTATGTCGGTGAAGGTGAGCGAAGAGGTCTTTATCCTGCCGCTGAATGCGGTGATGGAATCCCTTCAGCCGCGTGAAGAGGATTTACATCCTCTGGCGGGCGGCGAGCGCGTTCTGGAAGTGCGCGGAGAATACCTGCCGCTGGTCGAACTGTGGAAAGCATTCGACGTGCAGGGGGCGAAAACCGAGGCGACGCAGGGGATTGTCGTGATCCTGCAAAGCGCCGGCCGCCGCTATGCGCTGCTGGTCGATCAACTGATTGGTCAGCATCAGGTCGTGGTGAAGAACCTGGAGAGCAACTACCGCAAGGTGCCGGGTATTTCGGCGGCAACCATCCTTGGCGACGGCAGCGTCGCGCTGATTGTCGATGTCTCCGCCCTGCAGGGATTGAATCGTGAAAAACGTCTGGCGAACACAGCCGCCTGAAACGCAGAGAAAAGGTAAAAACATGACCGGTATGACGAATGTAACAAAGCTGGCGGGTGAACCGACAGGGCAAGAATTTTTGGTATTTACGCTGGGCAATGAAGAGTACGGCATTGATATCCTGAAGGTACAGGAGATCCGCGGCTACGATCAGGTGACGCGCATTGCCAACACGCCGGCGTTTATTAAAGGCGTCACCAACCTGCGCGGTGTGATTGTGCCGATTGTCGATCTGCGGGTGAAATTCAGCCAGGAAGACGTCGAGTACAACGATAATACCGTGGTGATTGTGCTTAATCTTGGCCAGCGCGTGGTCGGTATTGTGGTTGATGGCGTATCCGACGTGCTGTCGCTGGCGTCAGAACAAATTCGTCCGGCACCGGAATTTGCGGTGACGCTGTCGACCGAGTATCTGACCGGTCTTGGTGCACTGGGCGACCGGATGCTGATTCTGGTTAATATTGAGAAACTGCTCAATAGCGAAGAGATGGCTCTGCTCGACAGCGCCGCCAGCCACGCCGCCTGATAACGAAAGGGTTCATCGTCGCACAACGATGAACCCTTGTTCCAACAACGGCGCACTCCTCTTTCTCACCCTCCGCCCTGGCTGCCGATCGCAACGCTTTACCGCTGATTTCCAACATCGTGTTCTTTGCCATAAAACGGATCTGCATCGGCTTTGGCGAGAATGCCGCGGCGGTAGAGTAGGGGCGTTGTCAGGAGATGTCGGCAGGAGAAGTAGGACCATTGATTTAGCCAGACCGGGCGGTCTGGCTACGGTGAGATCATTCTTCCCGGCGGTATGGTGACATGATCACCCGGGAAGAAAACAGCAGGCTTACATATTCTGCTGCGCCATTTCCGGCTCTTCTTGCGCCAGTTGGCCTTCGTTTTGCGACAGCATCGCCGTGGCCACGCCGTTACCCAACACGTTGATCGCTGAACGACCCATATCGAGGAAGTGGTCAATGCCCATCAGCAGTAAAATCCCGGCGACTGGAATATTGAAGCTTGGGATGGTTGCTGCCAGCACCACCAGCGCAGAGCGCGGCACCCCGGCAATCCCTTTGGAAGCCAGCATCAGCGTCAGCATCAGCACGGCAATCTCAGAGAAGCTCAGATGAATGTTGTAGGCCTGGGCAATAAACATCGAGGCGAAAGAGCAATACACCATCGAACCGACGAGGTTAAAGGAATAGCCAATCGGTAGCACGAAGGAGACGATATTGCGCGAACAGCCAAATTTGGTCAGCTGTTCCAGGGTTTTTGGATAAGCCGCTTCGGAGCTGCTGGTGGTGAACGCTACCAGTACCGGATCCTTAAGCATGCTGAGCAGACGGAAAACATCCTTTTTCAGCACCATATACCCGATAGCCACCAGCACGCAGCAGGTCAGTACAATCGCGACATAATAGCCGCCGATAAACGAGGCGTAGTTGAGCAAAATGCCCAGCCCTTCGGTGGCAATGACCGACGAAATGGCGGCAAAAATCGCCAGCGGCGCAACGTACATCACGTAGCCTGTGACCTTGAGCATAATGTGCGAAACCACGTCCAGCGCGGCAACCAGCGGTGCGTTGAACTTCTGGCCGAGCGAGGCGCCGCCGATGCCAAAGAACATCGAGAAGACCACAATCTGCAGAATTTCGTTATCGGCCATCGCGCCGACGATGCTGGTCGGAATAGTGTGTGACAGGAAGCCTTTCAGGCTCATCCCGCTCACCGCCAGACCGGTATCGACCGTGTCTTTAGGAATCGCTAAGTTCAGGCCGCTACCGGGTTGTTGCAGCGTCACGATAAACAGGCCGACCAGAATAGACAGCACCGAAGAGCTGATAAACCAGACCATCGCTTTCCCACCCACGCGACCAATGGTGGAGGTTTCGCCGAGCTTCATAATGCCCACGGTCAACGTACTAAACACTAATGGCGCAATGACCATTTTGATTAGACGCAGGAAGATGTCGGTGAACAGCGTGATGTTGCCAGACCAGACTTCGATGGTGGTTGCTGATGCATAGGAATGGATCATTGCGCCGGTGAGAATCCCCGCCAGCATGAAAATCACGATAAAAATCGTGAGTTTGTTTGCGTTTGCCACAAAAAATACCCCGTCAGATTACGAAATTGCCCCGCGATGAAGAAATGTTTTTTTATTATGTAATGCCATCAATTCATTCATTACATAAATTGTATGAAAGTGGGGGCATTTACAACTTTTTTTTATATTTTATAAAAAGCGTTGTGATTCAGTGACTCGCGTCTCCCCCTGGTCTGACCCCTTCTCCTGCCTGCGATTTTTACTCTGAGCGCTCGTAAAGTTTCTATTTAGGATGCCGATAACAGCGGTAACTGAATATAGAGAAGGTGTTGTATGTTAAACCGTATCCGCGTTGTCACACTGCTGATGTTGGTGCTGGTCGTCTTCGCACTTCTGCAGTTACTTTCGGGGAGCTTTCTTTTTTCCTCGTTGCACCAAAACCAACAGAGCTTTGCGCTCTCCAATTCGCTGCGCACGCAACAAACGGAACTCACCAAGGCGTGGGATCTGATGCTGCAAACCCGTATCAACCTCAGCCGCTCGTCGGCGCGGATGATGATGGACACCAATAACCAGCAGAGCAGTGCCAAAAACGAACTGCTGAAAAATGCCAGAACCACGCTGACTCAGGCGGCTGGCCACTTCGAACGCTTTAGCCAACTTCCTCCCCAGCCTGCGATGAACGAAATCAGTGCGCAGGTGACGAAAACCTATAACAGCTATTTTGCTGCGCTACAGGAGCTGGTGGGTTTCCTTGAGAGCGGCAATATGGACGCCTACTTTGCCCAGCCCACGCAAGGAATGCAGAACGCGCTCGGCGAAGCCATGACCCAGTATTCCACGCAAAGTGAGCAACTCTATCAACGCGCCTTTACCACCAGCAGCCGTGATTATCAGATTGCGCGTTGGCAACTGGCAGTGCTGGCCGTGGTGCTGGTATTGGTCATGGTCGGGGCATGGTTCGGTATTCGCGCCATCTTGCTGAAACCGCTGGCGGCGGTCATGGGGCATATTCGCCATATTGCGGCGGGTGATCTGACCCAGAGCCTGACGCTGCGCGGCCGAAATGAAATTACCGAGCTGGGTGATACCGTCACCCATATGCAGAATTCGCTGATCGATACCGTGACGCACGTCCGCGAAGGGGCGGAAGCTATCTATCATGGAACCAGTGAGATCGCCGCCGGTAATAACGATCTTTCTGCGCGGACGGAACAACAGTCTGCGTCGCTGGAGGAGACCGCCGCCAGCATGGAACAGCTCACGGCAACGGTGAAACAGAACGCCGAAAATGCCCGTCAGGCTTCTCATCTTGCATTAAGCGCGTCCGAAACTGCCCAGCGCGGTGGCAACGTGGTCAACGGCGTGGTGAACACCATGCATGAGATCGCTGCCAGTTCACAGAAAATATCCGATATTACCGGGGTTATCGACGGCATTGCCTTCCAGACTAATATTCTGGCGCTTAATGCCGCCGTCGAAGCGGCTCGCGCTGGGGAACAAGGGCGCGGCTTTGCGGTGGTGGCCGGCGAAGTGCGTAATCTTGCCAGCCGCAGTGCGCAGGCGGCAAAAGAGATCAAAGCATTAATTGAAGATTCTGTCTCCCGTGTCGATACCGGATCGGTGCTGGTCGAAAGCGCCGGTGAAACCATGACCGATATCGTCAATGCGGTGACCCGCGTAACCGACATCATGGGTGAAATTGCCTCGGCCTCCGATGAACAGAGCCGGGGTATCGACCAGGTGGCTATTGCGGTGGCGGAGATGGACAGCGTGACGCAGCAAAACGCCTCGCTGGTGGAAGAGTCGGCTTCTGCGGCGGCGGCACTTGAAGATCAGGCTGAGCGTTTGAATCAGGCCGTTGCGGCATTTCGCCTTAACGCCACGGCGGTGAACCGGAATACACAAACTGCGGTATCTGCGCAGGCGGCACCCGTGCGGCTTGCGGCGAGCGCCGGCAGCCGAACGGATAACAACTGGGAAACCTTTTAATTTTACCCGCGGCACTTGCCGCTTTTAGGAGTGTGGTGATGCTTTATCGTATTCGAATCTCTACCACGTTATTTCTGATTTTGATTATCTGCGGGATTTTGCAGATTGGCAGTAATGGACTCTCCTTTTGGGCTTTTCGCGATGGGCAAAACAACATTTACCAGGTTGACCAGAGCAGCCAGCAGCTAAATACCTTAACCGAGTCTCGTGCGGCGATGCTGCAGGCGAGCACAATGTTGAACAAAGCCGGCACCCTGACGGCGCTGAGCTATCCGCCAACGGAAGTGCGCAGCATGATCGATGACGTTAAGCAGGAGCTTTCCGAGGCAGATGCCTTGTTTAAAGGATTTATGGCTCTGCCGTTGATGAGCGCCCACGACAAAGCGTTGCAAAGTCAGACGGAAAAAACCTTCACCGCGTGGCATGAAATGTTGGCGCATCAGACCGCCTGGCTTGAGAACAACCAGCTGGCGGAATTTGTCGCGGCGCCGGTGCAAAAAACCCAGGACCAGTTCGACAATGACTATGAGAGCTGGCGTAAAAATATCGAGAACTACGTGGCGGCCGCCGAGCGAGAAAGCCAGAGCGACTACCACCGTTCGACGATTACCTTTGTCGCCATGGTGCTTATTTCCGTACTGCTGACCGTCGGCGCGCTGTGGTGGGTGCGGCATATGATTGTTAAACCACTCGCCATCATTAGCAGCCACTTTGAGGGGATTGCCAAAGGCAACCTGGCGCGCCCGGTATCGGTGTACGGTAAAAATGAAATCAGCGCCATCTTTGCCGGTCTGAAAACCATGCAGCATTCCCTGCGTGAAACCGTAGGGCACGTGCGTGAGGGCAGCAATGCCATGCATACCGGCATTTCGGAAATTGCCGCCGGCAATAACGATCTTTCTGCACGTACCGAACAGCAGGCGGCTTCGCTGGCCGAAACCGCGGCCAGCATGGAACAACTGACCGCCACGGTCAGCCAAAACGCCGACAACGCTCGTCAGGCATCGAATCTGGCCCATGGGGCTGCTGATACCGCCAAGCGCGGTGGCGAACAGGCCAGCCACGTTGCGCAGACAATGCACAACATTGCCACCAGTTCGAAGAAAATCAGCGACATTATCAGCGTTATCGATGGTATCGCCTTCCAGACCAATATTCTGGCCCTCAATGCGGCGGTGGAAGCCGCGCGCGCCGGAGAGCAGGGCCGCGGCTTCGCGGTGGTTGCCGGAGAAGTGCGTAATCTCGCCAGCCGCAGCGCTCAGGCAGCCAAAGAGATTAAAGTTCTGATCGAAGAGTCGGTGGCTCGCGTGCAGGAAGGTTCGGCGCTGGTGGAAACCTCGGCGAATACGATGACGGAAATCGTCCAGTCGGTGACCCGGGTCAACGACATTATGGGCGAAATCGCCTCGGCGTCCGACGAGCAGCGTCGCGGAATTGAGCAGGTTGCGCAGGCGGTAAGCCAGATGGATCAGGTGACGCAGCAAAACGCCGCGTTGGTTGAACAGGGCGCCGCTGCGACGGAACAGTTGGCAAGCCAGGCCGATCATTTAACCACCGTTGTTTCTGTTTTTGAGCTTGACGAAGTGAAGGCAGAAGCGCCGCGCGAAAGCGTCGTGCTGTCTGCGATACCCGCAGTTTCATGAAGTGATGTGATGTAAGAAGGCGCTATGACTGTATCTCTGCCAAATGGGCAATCGCAACTACTGAGCCAGCTGACGCAGCGCCTGACGCTCACCGACGCGCAGTTTCGTCGGATCTGTCAATTGATCTACCAGCGCGCGGGCATCGTGCTGGCGGATCATAAACGTGACATGGTTTACAACCGCCTCGTTCGGCGTCTGCGGACGCTGAATCTGGAGGATTTTGGTCATTATCTCAGCCTGCTGGAAGCCAATAGCGACAGCGCGGAGTGGCAGGCGTTTATTAATTCGCTGACCACCAATCTGACGGCGTTCTTCCGCGAGGCGCATCATTTCCCGACGCTGGCTGAACATGCCGCGCGGCGGCAGGGTGAGTATCGGGTGTGGAGCGCGGCGGCATCAACCGGCGAGGAGCCTTATTCCATTGCCATTACGCTTGCCGACACGCTGGGAACGGCGCCGGGGCGCTGGCGGGTGGTAGCCAGTGATATCGACACCGAAGTACTTGAAAAAGCGCAGAGCGGAATTTATCGCCTGGAAGAGTTAAAGACGCTCTCCCAGCAACAGCTTCAGCGCTATTTCATGCGCGGCACCGGTCCACACGATGGTCTGGTGCGCGTACGTTCAGAGCTGGCGAACTACGTGGATTTCAGCGCGTTGAACTTGCTGAGCTCTCATTACGCGATTTCGGGGCCGTTCGATGCGATCTTCTGTCGAAACGTCATGATCTACTTCGATAAGGCGACCCAGCAGGAGATTTTAAAACGTTTCGTGCCGCTGCTAAAACCGGATGGACTGCTGTTTGCCGGACATTCGGAGAACTTCAGCCATATCGCGCGTGAATTCAGCCTGCGCGGACAAACGGTCTATGCGCTAAGTAAGGGAAGAGCATGAGTAAAATCAGGGTCTTGTCGGTCGATGATTCGGCGCTGATGCGGCAAATCATGACTGAGATTATCAATGAACATGACGACATGGAGATGGTGGCGACGGCTCCCGATCCGTTGGTCGCCCGCGATCTTATCAAGAAATACAATCCGGATGTGCTGACGCTGGATGTCGAAATGCCGCGCATGGACGGTCTCGATTTTCTGGAAAAACTGATGCGCCTGCGCCCCATGCCGGTGGTGATGGTTTCTTCGCTCACGGGGAAAGGATCGGAAGTGACGCTACGCGCGCTGGAGTTGGGCGCAATAGATTTCGTCACCAAACCGCAGATCGGCATTCGCGAGGGAATGCTGGCGTACAGCGAAATGATTGCCGATAAAGTCCGGGCGGCAGCGCGGGCACAGATTAGCGCGCACAAAGCTCTGGGCGCGCCGAAGGCGCTAAAGGCCGGTCCGATGCTGAGCTCGGAAAAATTGCTGGTGATTGGCGCGTCCACGGGCGGAACGGAAGCCATTCGCCACGTCTTGCAGCCGCTGCCGTTGACCAGCCCAGCGATTCTTATCACGCAGCACATGCCGCCGGGCTTTACGCGGTCATTTGCGGAGCGGTTGAACAAGCTGTGCCAGATAACGGTGAAAGAGGCCGAGGATGGTGAACGCGTGTTGCCGGGCCACGCTTATATTGCGCCGGGCGACAAACATATGGAGCTGGCGCGCAGTGGGGCGAACTATCAAATCAAAATTCATGATGGGCCGCCGGTTAACCGGCATCGCCCGTCGGTGGATGTGCTGTTTCATTCGGTGGCGAAAAATGCCGGGCGCAATGCGGTAGGGGTGATCCTGACGGGCATGGGCAACGACGGCGCGGCCGGAATGTTGGCGATGCATCAGGCCGGCGCCTGGACCATTGCGCAGAATGAAGCCAGTTGTGTGGTGTTCGGCATGCCGCGTGAAGCCATCAATTCCGGTGGCGTCAGCGAAGTGGTCGATCTTAGCCAGGTAAGCCAGCAAATGCTGGCGAAAATCAGTGCCGGACAGGCAATACGTATTTGAATCAGGAGAATTATTTTATGGCGGATAAAGAGCTTAAGTTTTTGGTTGTGGATGACTTTTCCACCATGCGTCGCATCGTGCGTAACCTGCTGAAAGAGCTGGGGTTCAACAACGTGGAAGAAGCCGAGGACGGCGTTGATGCGTTGAACAAACTGAATGCGGGCGGGTTTGGTTTTGTCATCTCCGACTGGAACATGCCAAATATGGACGGACTGGAGCTGCTGAAAACCATTCGTGCCAACGGCGCGATGGCGGCTATGCCGGTGCTGATGGTCACGGCGGAAGCGAAGAAAGAAAACATTATCGCCGCTGCGCAAGCGGGGGCCAGCGGATATGTGGTTAAGCCGTTTACCGCGGCGACTCTGGAAGAAAAACTGAACAAAATCTTCGAGAAACTGGGCATGTAAGGTGACGACCATGATGCAATCTTTCATTAAGCCCGGCGAAGAACATTCGGCCGCGGATATCATTAGCCGTATTGGCAATCTGACCCGTATGCTGCGCGACAGCCTGCGTGAGTTAGGGTTGGATCAGGCCATTGCCGAGGCGGCAGAAGCGATCCCGGATGCACGCGACAGGTTGGATTATGTGGTGCAGATGACCGCGCAGGCTGCTGAGCGTGCGCTCAACAGCGTGGAAGCGTCTCAGCCACACCAGGATGAAATGGAAAAAGGGGCGAAAGCCCTCAGCACGCGCTGGGATGCGTGGTTTGAAAACCCGATTGAGCTGGCCGATGCCCGCGAACTGGTGAGCGATACGCGGAAATACCTTGGTGAGGTGCCGGGGCACACCAGCTTCACCAACGCCCAACTGCTTGAAATTATGATGGCGCAGGATTTCCAGGACCTGACCGGTCAGGTGATTAAGCGCATGATGGATGTTATCCAGGAAATTGAGCGCCAGCTGTTAATGGTGCTGCTGGAAAATATGCCTGAGCAGGGCGCACGCCAGAAGCGTGAAAATGACAGTCTGCTCAATGGCCCGCAGGTGGATACTTCCAAAGCGGGCGTGGTGGCAAGCCAGGACCAGGTGGACGATCTGCTCGATAGCCTGGGATTCTGATAGTCAAATGGCCCGCTAGCGGGCCATTTTGCTTTCCGGATAGGTTACTTTATATCCATTCTTACCGTTACATTGCCTTCAAACTTACCGGGAGCCGGCTGCGCGCTGGTGGTGGCTACCGGGGCCGCAGACATCAGAATATGGCCATCCCCGTTGCCGTCGAGCTTGATCGGGAATTCCATGCTGCCATCAAGTGCGACGTTAAGATTGTTGCTGTCGTACATGCGCACGCCAATATCATTCCGTCCCATCATTTTGGCAATATAACCCGTTCCCGTATCGCTAACCCCTTGATCAGAGGTGAGCGTCAGTTTGATTTTGTCTGTGTTGTCCGACGCTGGGTTATCACAGTGGAAATTGATATCCACATCGCGTAGAGCGAAGCCCACCGGTGGCTGGCCTTGAGCGACAAAGTTAGAGCTGGCGACAGAGTTGAAGTCGACGTTAATGATGCTACCGGCGTTGATAGTACAACTCAAAGGGGCACTTAAAGATCCTGAAATAGTCATTCGGGAGGCTAACTGTGCGTTGGCAAAAGAACAGGAACCGGTGCCGTAAAATATACACAGGCTGGTTTCCGCCAGCGTTTGAGTTGGGATGAGTTCCGTACCAAAAATGGGTTGGACAATATGGATCGAGGCGGTCAGCTTATTCCAGTTGAATGTTCGCTGGGGAACGCCTGCGGCAGGGCTTTTGGCGCATAGACTCTGCGTAGATTCATCATTCGTGCCTTCGAAGGTGCTCGTCGGCGGCGCGGTTATGGGGTAAGTCGTCAGCTTAGTCAGCGTTCCTCCTCCGGCCACGGTGTCGGTAAATAGGGTTAACTGGATATCCAGCTTGTCGGTGAGTTTACCGTAGCCCGGGGTTGAGCCTGCCATGAGCGGCGTCGCGCGGTAGGAGTACATGTTCTCCTTGTCCGTGCTCCTTAAGCCTGGGCAACTGCTGCATTGGGCCGGCTGCGGCTCTGCCGGGATCATGTAATTATTCAGCGGCGAAATGGTATTACCGGCATAGTTCATCGCTGAGCTGAGTTCATCATTCAGCGTCACTTTAACGTCCCCCTTAACCGGGAAGCAGCCGGTTAAGAAGGTTGCTGCGGCATTGACGTGTAGGGTGAAAGCCAGCGTTGCCAGTAGCAGAATGATTTTAAAACGGCGTTTAACCGTAAAGCGAAAGATAGGGTTGTGCGACACGTGATTATCCTCCCTGGTTGCACACGGTGCGGATGCGTTTAATCCCTGCGGCATCGTCTTTAAGGTTATTGTCACCCTCGGCGACAACAGCTGCAGTGCATCTCTGTTGCGGTCGGTTTCCCCATTTGACGCGAAGCGTCACCGACTCGCCAAGTCCGGCAAGATAGACGGTACTCTGGTCATCGACGATACCGCTGTTTAGCCCATCAGATGAGGTGACGATAGCGCCAAAAGGTACGGATTTCCCGCTGGGCTGGGTTAAGGTTATCAATGCTCTATAGCCGCGATGCGCATTGAAATGCGCGACGACGGCGGCGTTACGCGTTGGCACCACCGTGGTGGCCGTATTGTCGCTGTCGACATCATCCGGAAGCTGGTCAGTCACGACGCCGATGCGGTTTTCACGGTAGGCGGAAAGCGAAGGAATAATCGCGTTGCCAAACCAGTCGGTGCGGATCCCGCGCTGATTCTCAAAGCCGATGCCCGGCGCGCCGTCAGCATCCACGATGGCGAACTGATTACCCAATGGCTGAGACAGCGTCACGCCATGAGGATGGGCGACTACCGCACCTGTCGCACCATAGCTTATCTGCCGGGTGCCGTCGGTTGCGCTGTAATAACCCGCATTCAGTCTGCCGTATTGGGCATACCAGGTACCGTAGAGGCTGCTGCTGTTTTTGGGGGCCTGGGTGCTATGACTTTGCTGGAGCGAGTAGCTCAGGCTGTTGTCCGCCAGCAATGAGCCATTGAGGCCGACGTTTTGAGTGGTGGCGCCGTGCTGGCTGTTATTGAGGCTATAGCTTGCCCAACTATTGGGCAGCCAGCGGCTTAACGGAATGGTGACGCCGACGTAGATTGAACGATCGTCATCTCCGCTACGGGTATCGCTCCACGTGAGCGAGAAGTTATAGCTGATCCCCAGCATGCTGTAGTTCATACCTGCCGACAGGGAACTGTCGTGGCGATCGTTGTCCCAGTAGTTTTGTTGGTAGCCGTTCAGATAGAGGTTGCCATCACCAAATTGCTGACTGAGGTTTAGCTGAAGCCTGTCACGTTTGTGGTCCGTGCGATCCTCGTCGTCGTCATCGGTAATGCGCTGGTTGGCTTCTGCAAAGCTATAGAAGCCTTTACTGGAATAGCGATATCCAGAAAGTGACATATGGGTATTCGTTAGCGGGATATCGGTGGAGTAAAGCACTCGCCAGGATTGCCCCATATCGTGTTCACCCGAATCGAGTTCGCTGTTTGCGAAGGTCACATCCGTGGAAATAGCCCCCCAGGCACCGAGACCGATGCCAATACCAGAGACGATGGCGCTGTAGTTTTCCGCCACCGTCAAACCGCCGAAGGCCGTCAGCTGGTTATTAATGCCGTAGATAGCGCTGCCCTGAGCAAATTCAGGTTCTCTATCGCCGCTACCGGTTGCGGCGCGGTAGCGGCCAGCCGTAGCTTCAAAACGCAAGTGGGAAGGGCGCTGCATCAAAGCGATGCTGGAAAAGGCTTGGGTCGTGGTGTGGACGGTGCCATCCGCTTCCTGCACGCTGACTTCCAGATCGTCGCTGTTGGTGGATACCGTCAGGTCATCAATTTCAAATGCTCCCGGCGCCACGTTTTGCTGATAAAGGGTGTAGCCATTTTGTTTGACGGTAACCACGGCATTGGTATAGGCGGTGCCGCGAACCACCGGGGCGAATCCGCGTTCGCTGCCGGGGAGCATATCGTCATCAGAGGCAACGTTAACACCGCTGAATTGGATGCTGTCGAAGACCTCTCCCCGCGTGCTGGATTCGCCGGCCAGAAACTGGGCTTTGAGTGCCTGGATGTCGTGCTGTACCCAGGTGGCAATATTTTGCCACCCTTCACCGCCATCGCTACCGGACCAGGTCCCGTAATTTCTTAGCCTCCAGCCACCGAGATTGGCGCCGCTGCGCAAATTAAGGTATTGGCTGTTCTGGTGATTTTTCCCTGAGGTTTCATTTTGTTGCCCGCTAAATGAGTAGTCGGCAAAGGCAACCGGGACACCGGCATCCCAGCGAGAAGGGGCGATATAGCCATTTCCCGTATGGACGAGCGCTGCCTGCGGGATGCTGAGCGTTAAGTTCTGCTTGCGGAAATCAAACTGAGCGCTGGCCAAAGGGATATAGTGCCCCAATTCCTGCTTTAGCGTGCTATCTGCAGGCTCGGCAAGCAGTTCCGGGTAATCGTCAACTTTGACACCCCAGTTGCGCAGCAGGGTTGGGGTCAATAACGGTACCAGGGCACCGTCTTCAGCGTTGACATAGCGGAGCGTGCGATCCTCAATTTTCTGGTTATTGATCAGAATATGAGACGGATAGCTGCCGGCAAGCTGAGCTTTTGGATTGTCAAAAACGGTCAGGTCCGCCGCTTGCGGCGCGTTTTCGCCGCCTTCAAGCGATTGTGGTTGAAAATAGAAGTCGCGCGCATACAGCGTATGGGCGCTAAGCAGAAGCAGCCCACCGACACCATATAGCGCGTGCAGGGTATTCAGCGGATGAAAGCGTTGTTTCTGCATCATGGCGAGTTTCACGAAGACAGGGCTGCGGTATAAGCGACCGTTTCGCCGCCATAATCATTGATGCAGTGCCATGACGCGGATGAGGTTGCGATGGGCGCGTTGAGTGGCAGCGTGACGCTGCTTTGCGGGGCAACCATATCGGCCTGCACTTTGCTGCTTCCTAGAGTGAGGCTCGAGAAGACAGTATAAAAATGGCTGGTATTCTCTATTGTCAGTTGTTTGCCTGATTGGCTGAAATGCAGATTTTTACAGGCATCGTCTGCGCTTCCTTCTAATCCTTTGGGCCGGTAAAAGAGTTTTATCTGCGTTTTGTAGATGATATTGAGAACGTTGCTTTGCTGATTCTGTCGATCGCTGGCTGGAATCATCCGAACAATAAGATAATAAAGTGATTCAACGTTAGTCTGGGTGATATTTTCACTTTTCATAATTCTCAGCGTTTGCTCAGATTTTGGGTCCAGACGAAACAACGGCGGCGTGATAATAAACGGTGCGCGGGTTTTATTATCGGCATTCATCACCCATGACTGAATAAGCCAGGGGAGCTCTTTCTCCGAGTTAATCAAGGGAAGTGATGCCTCTTTCTTATTGGCATCATAAATCACTCGCGTTCGTCCGAGTTGAATACCCTCTGCGTTTGCTGCAGTAGAAGAAGCAATCAGGGCTAAGGTGAAAAGCGTGATTAATCGCGGAGTTTTCATTTTTATCCTTCAGGCAGAAACCATAACCTGCAACAGAGCAGGTTATGGTGGTTCAATAAAAACTTCTTCAATTAGCGATACAGAATACCGATGGTGACTTTGGCGTTTGCCGCGCCTGGGGTTACGCCTTCGCTGGTGCCACTAAGGGAGACATAGCGAGCTTCGAGCGTTGTCATGACAACGCCATCTGCGGTTGACGGTAATGGAACATAGATTTGATGCTCGGCCCCGGTGATATCGAGGTAGGTGCTACGGTCCTCTTCGCTGCTAAGCGTAATGCCTACCCCTTCAGCACCGCCCGGATCCAGCTCGAGCATATCCGTTTTTCCTGAGACCGGCGTACCGGTAAACGTGAGCTGAACCTGTGATAATCCAGCCGTCGCCACAGGACACTTGGTCAGCGCAATCGGAACAGCGACATCATCCGATTTGCCGCTATTTTCAGTAAAATAGCTAGGCGCTGGAGAGCCCAGGTAAACATTGATATTTTTCCCTGAATCTCCGGATATTTCACAACTTGGGGAGATGATTTCACCTGTGAAGTGAATTTCACCTGCGTTAGTTTCATCAGCCCAGGAGGGTGTTGAACCAAGAGTAAATAGTGATAACGCTAATAATGTTGTTTTCCAGTACATCGTAGTCTCCATGATAATTAGCGATTTCTTGACAGTTAAACCCACATCCAAACGCCCATCAGAACGTCAATCGAAGCAAGCTGATTCGATGAATGGATTAGCCACCTCAATATTCTGAAGATACTGTGCGTATCGATATGCTATCGCTTTATTTACGTTTGAAAAACTTCAGGTATTTATTGTCTTAGATAATGCTTTATTGTATGGCGCTTGATTTAATTATTACATTTGCCAAGTGAATTTATTGAGTTGATATAATATTGAACCATTGGGTTAATTGTTATTTAATTGATTGCGGAATATGGCATATGACGTTGCATCTCTGTATGGACTATTAATATTGTCTATTTTAGAGGGGCATTCTAGCGCTGGGGTTAATGAAATGCAGAGGAAAGGTGAGCGCCAAAAACAGCCTGAATAAATTCTGAAATTACATTTAACCGCACTAAAGCGCCCAAAAAGAGGGGAATCACCCCCTTGTTCCCCCCATTGCCCCGCGCGTGAGAAGGCAAAATGAGCCTTATCATCAATCATCGCAGATGTAGGCCGTGGCGGACGAAAGCGACAACGAAGACAAAACGGAAGACCCCACACCCCAGCGACTTGAAAAGGCTCGCGAGGAGGGGCAGATCCCGCGTTCCCGCGAGCTCACATCGGTGCTGATGCTGCTGGTGGGCGTTTGCGTGCTTTGGCTGGGCGGGGAGTCCCTTGCCCGTCGTCTGGCCAATTTGCTGTCAGGAGGCCTGCGCTTTGATCACAGCATTGTTAGCGATCCCAATCTTATCCTCGGGCAAATTATTCTGCTGTTAAAAGAAGCCATGCTGGCGCTGATGCCGCTGATTGTTGGCGTGATGGTGGTGGCGCTGGTGGCGCCAATGATGCTTGGTGGCCTGGTTTTCAGCGGAAAATCGATAGCGTTTAAG
>PPYF01305037.1_pt1 | contig 16881 bp, 13 predicted proteins | sample 1559871 | NCBI WGS metagenome assembly PPYF01 (sample SAMN08240021, study PRJNA423297) | Human gut metagenome, whole genome shotgun sequencing project.
TATTAATAATATTTCATTTGATGGAATAATATTATTTGATTATGATTCACTTTCTAGTCCAATATCTAATTATGTAAATCAATATAATTGGCATGTGAATTTATCTAATAAAGTGCAATTAAATACAAATGCTTCTTTTAAGATATTGGATAATAATGGAAATTCTATTACAGACTATAAAAATCTTATTGGAAATCAAAATTCTATTTCAGCATATCATAGTTTATCATTACAAAAAGGTGATGTGGATTATGATGGGATAATTACATCGGCAGACGCTAATATTGTCATGAATTATGTTGCAATGATTTCAAGTTTATCTAATCTTCAATATGAGCTGGCAGACTATAATAATGACGGAAGTGTGGATATTGCAGATGTTGTTGGAATAAATATGAACTTACTTTAAGGAGGAGATATATATGAAAACGATTAAAGCTTTATCGTTAATTTTAGTTGCAGCTTTAATGTCCGTATCAGTTATTGGAGTTTCTTCCGTAGCAGCGGAAGAATACAATGAAAAAATGTATACTTTAAAAGAGCTGCTTGAAATGAGTAAGGAAGAATATTTTGAAGAATTTCCGGAGGCGGAAGCGTCTTTTAACGAACAGAAACAGTTCTATGAAGATGAAAAGGAGAATACAATAGAAAAGTTTCAGGCAGGATATGATCCGGATTTAGAAAATTATGAGGAAATGCTTGAAAATGAAATTTCTATGGTATATACTGTGGAAGCAAGATTTGGCTGTTCTGTACTAAGAGAGGATGAATACAGAGCTAATGAAACTGAACAAAATTTACATGAATTATTGGAAGATTCGTTAGAATATGAAATAATTTCCCCGATTAACGTTTCAGTAACAGACGGTGCGATTTATTATGATTATCTTTTAAGCATAACATTTCCTGAATATAATAATGTTGCTGTGAGCGATGAAAATATACTTACATTTATTAAAATAAGACAGTGCGTCAATCAGATTATTCCTCTGTATAATAATCGCCTCTGTAATCCGATTTCGATTTCAACCGATAAAAAGCAAGTTTTAACAGGCGATGTTAACCTTGATGAAACGGTAGATTTATATGACGTTATCTGGATAGGAAGTCATTTGATTAATAAGTTTGAATTGACAGAAGGTCAGCAGTCGGTAGGCGATATAAACAGCGACGGAGTATGCGACCTTTACGACGCAATTGAAATTTCCAAGCAGTTGATGTAAATAATAACATAGTATACTACAGAAAAAATAAATCGGCATTAAATGCCGATTTATTTTTATTCCATACTGTTTATTTCGTTAATAAATTCACTTTTAGGTATATTTAGAACGGTTGACGTTTCATTCAACATATTTTTTTGTTTATGCTTTTCTGTATTATTAAATAACTTCGTTAAATCTTTGGCCAAAGGTTCGGTAAATCCGTTATCGTCCACAAGGAGAGCTTGGTTTGAAATGGTACCATTGTTATCACATAAAAAAATGCCTTGATTGGAATAAGTAACATAATAATTTTCAGTTTCATTATTTCTATCCCTAATGCCAAAGAAGATTAATTTATCTCCAATCTCAGGAATATAATTGCCGCATGAATTATAGTAAATCTCAGCGGTTTCAAGTTCTTTTTCAGAATATTCGGAAGTTTCAAGAGCGTGTCCGAATTCTTTGATTATTTCTGGAGAATTAGCATATTTTTTGTAATTCATATATCCTCCGCTTACGGTTAACAATTCGTTATTAAATGAACCCTTGTAAATGTTTATGATTTCCGGAGTTAAATTTGTATAGATCATATCTGTGTCCGGCCAAATAAACGAAGACGTATCTGTTATTTTAACTTCAGCAACAAAATCGGAAGCGTTATAAAGCTCTTCAAGCGTATAAGCGCATTTTGCAATATCTGCTTCTGTTTTGGCGAAGCTTACGACATTATGCTCCGTTAAGACTTCGGCTTTAGACGTGTTATTGTCTGTCGTCTGATTATCTCCGCAGCCCGACGCTAAAATTAATAAGGAACATATGATTGAAGAGATGATAAGCCTTTTTTTGATATTCATAAAAATAGCCCCCTTAAGCATTAGGATATAATCCATTTAACATTATTATGTCCGTATCTGATGGGTATGTCGCTGTTCTGCTATAACCTTTCTGAGCATCAGCTTTAAAATTAAATATAGTTTAACTGCAAGATAATATTAATGCCGTACATACACTTACTAATTTATGAAATTTTATAATTATTATCTTCTCTTTATATAGAATAACATATTAACCAATAGATGTCAATGAATCTCGCGAAAAAAGGTAAATAAATTAAAGCGGATTATTTTATTATATTTGCTACTTGACAAAGCCAAAAAAGAGTTGTATAATAATAAAATGTATCAGTATGACTGATTATATTTCTTGGCTGAATAGTATAACATAAATTTTTATGTTCTGTCAAGAGCTTTATGAAAAAAAATCAGTTTAGGCATATAGAAATTAAAGCCGTTAATAAATCAAGGAGGTTCCGCCTATGGTGAATGTCAAGCCAGTACAGCTTGGTAAGAATGTCAGAATGAGCTTTGGAAAAATAAACGAGGCGCTTCAGATACCTAATCTTATCGAGGTACAGAAAAATTCATATCAGTGGTTCAAGGATGAAGGTTTAAAGGACGTTTTAAGCGATATGTCCGCAATAACCGATTATAACGGTAATCTCGTCCTGAATTTTGTTGATTATAAGATTGACGATACGCCTAAGTATACTATTGCAGAATGCAAGGAACGCGACGTTACTTATGCCGCTCCTCTGAGAGTTACAGCAACTCTCTGGAACAAGGAAACGGGAGATGTCAAGGAAAGCGAAATCTATATGGGAGATTTCCCTCTTATGACTGAAAGCGGCACGTTTATAATAAACGGCGCGGAGCGTGTTATTGTTTCACAGCTTGTACGTTCTCCGGGCGTGTATTATTCCTTTGAAAAGGATAAAACGGGTAAGGATCTTTTTAAAGCTACAGTTATACCGAACAGGGGCGCATGGCTTGAATATGAAATGGATTCAAGCGATATCGCTTATGTCAGAATAGATAAAAACAGGAAAATTCCTCTTACTACATTTATAAGAGCGCTGGGAGTCGGCTCAGACGAGGAAATATTTGAGCTTTTCGGCTCAGACGACAGATTGGCTCAGACTATTCTTCAGAAGGACGGAACTAAAAACAATTCTGACGCTTTAATCGACGTTTATAAAAAGCTGCGTCCGGGCGAACCTCCGACAGTTGAAAGCGCGGTTTCTCATCTCAATAATCTTTTCTTTGACGCCAAGAGATATGATCTTGCCAGATTCGGAAGATATAAATTCAATAAGAAGTTAGGTATCGGCTCGCGTATCTCCGGACATGTTCTTTCACGACCGGTAGTAAATCCGCTTACAGGCGAAATCATGGCTGACGAGGGTGAAAAACTGACCTATGATAAGGCTGCGGAAATCGAGCAGGCCGGAGTATATGAGGCTTATCTGACAGTTGAAGCCAAAGAATATTATGTCACTGAAAACGGTGAAAACGCCATAAGAATGGTTGAAAAGGAAGTTAAGGTTATAGGAAACGGAATGGTCGATATAAATGGCTACGTTGACCTTGACGCCGCTCAGTATGGTATTAATGAAAAGGTATCCTTCAAGGTTCTTAAGGATATTCTTGAATCCTCCGCAGACGAGGAGGAGCTTGAGGACAATATAAAGAAGCGAGTTGACGAGCTTGTTCCTAAGCATATAATTCTCGATGATATCTATGCTACAATAAGCTATTATCTTAATTTATGCGAGGGCGTCGGAGTAGTAGATGATATTGACCATCTCGGCAACAGACGTATCCGCTCGGTAGGAGAGCTGCTTCAGAATCAGTTCAGGATAGGCTTTGCCAGAATGGAAAGAGTCGTAAAGGAAAGAATGAATCTTCAGACTCAGGATATGGAAACCATAACTCCGCAGTCTTTAGTTAATATACGTCCGATTACGGCGGCAATCAAAGAATTTTTCGGCTCTTCCCCTCTTTCACAGTTTATGGATCAGAACAATCCTCTGGCGGAGCTGACGCATAAAAGACGTCTTTCGGCGCTTGGTCCCGGAGGTCTTTCAAGAGACAGAGCCGGATTTGAAGTCCGTGACGTTCATTACAGTCATTACGGCAGAATGTGTCCGATTGAAACGCCTGAAGGTCCTAATATAGGTTTGATCTCATATCTTGCTACATTTGCCAAGATAAATGAATACGGCTTTATTGAAGCGCCTTATAGAAAAGTAGACAAGGAAACCGGAGTTGTCACCAACGAAGTAGTTTATATGACGGCCGATGTGGAGGATAACTTTATTGTCGCACAGGCAAACGAGCCGCTGACCGAGGACGGAAAGCTTGCAAGACCTAAAGTAAACGCTCGTTACCGCGACAAGATACTTGAATGCGACAGAGAGCTTGTAGATTATATGGACGTTTCTCCGAAGATGGTCGTATCGGTAGCGACGGCTATGATTCCGTTCCTTGAAAACGACGACGCTAACAGAGCGCTTATGGGTTCTAACATGCAGAGACAGGCTGTGCCTTTGCTTAAAACCGAAAGGCCTTTTGTCGGTACCGGTATGGAATATAAGGCGGCGGTTGACTCCGGAGTATGCATTATATCTGAGTGCAGCGGAAAGGTTACGGCTGTCAGTGCGGACGAGATAACTGTTGAAGACAATATCAGTCTTGAACACAAATATAAATTAACGAAATTCAAGCGCTCTAACCAGGGCACTTGCGTTAACCAGCGTCCGATTGTAAGCGTAGGAGAAAACGTTGAAAAGGGACAGGTACTTGCAGACGGTCCCGCTACCGCGGACGGCGAGATATCTCTCGGAAAGAACGCTCTTATTGGCTTTATGACATGGGAGGGCTATAACTACGAGGACGCCGTACTGTTAAACGAAAACTTAGTTAAAAACGACGTATTTACTTCGATTCATATAGAAGAATATGAAATAGAATGCCGCGATACGAAGCTTGGCCCTGAGGAGATTACAAGAGATATTCCTAACGTAGGCGAGGACGCTTTAAAGGATCTTGATGAAAAGGGTATTATCAGAATAGGAGCCGAGGTTCATTCGGGAGATATTCTTGTGGGAAAGGTTACTCCTAAGGGTGAAACCGAGCTTACTGCCGAGGAAAGACTGCTTCGTGCAATTTTCGGAGAAAAGGCGAGAGAGGTTCGTGATAATTCTCTTAAGGTTCCTCATGGAGAAGCCGGAGTTATTGTGGACGTCAAGGTGTTTACAAGACAAAACTGCGACGAGCTTAGTCCGGGTGTAAATATGCTTGTCCGTTGCTATATCGCTCAGAAGAGAAAAATCTCTGTCGGCGATAAAATGGCTGGACGTCATGGAAATAAGGGCGTTGTTTCAAGGATACTTCCACAGGAGGATATGCCGTTCCTCCCCGATGGAACGCCGCTTGATATAGTACTGAATCCATTGGGCGTGCCTTCGCGTATGAATATAGGTCAGGTGCTTGAGGTTCATCTCGGAATGGCCGCAAAGGCTCTTGGCTGGCATATTATGACGCCGGTATTCGACGGCGCTCACGAGGACGATATAAGAGCGTGCTTCAGAGCTGCCGGAATGGACGAGGACGGCAAGACTGTTTTGTACGACGGAAGAACCGGAGAACAGTTCGATAACCGTGTTACGGTAGGTTATATGTATTATCTTAAGCTCCATCATCTGGTTGACGACAAGATACACGCTCGTTCTGTCGGACCTTATTCTTTGGTTACTCAGCAGCCTCTCGGCGGTAAAGCGCAGTTTGGCGGACAGAGGTTTGGTGAAATGGAGGTATGGGCTCTGGAGGCATACGGCGCCGCTTATACTCTCCAGGAAATTCTTACTGTAAAATCGGACGATACGGTAGGACGAGTAAACACCTATGAAGCGATAGTTAAAGGTCAGAACGTACCTAAGCCGGGTATTCCGGAATCATTCAAGGTTCTCTTCAAGGAGCTTCAGTCGCTTTGTCTTGATGTCAGGGTTCTTGATGAAAATCAGGATGAAATTGATCTTAAGCAGTCGTTTGACGACGACGATATTATACCTCAGCCCGTTTCGTTTGCGGACGAAAATGCGGATGAGCATCCGTTTGAGGAGTCTGAGATTGAAGACGCCGGATTCACGCTTGACGATGTTGAGGACGATGATATTCTGGAGGATCTTGATGATTCCGAGTCGGGCGCGATGTTCAGTTTTGATATATCTGCTGACGACGAAGAAATATAGTCGGCTCCGGAGCCGCCTGCGGGGCGGAAACGGCAATGTCGTAATTCAGACAAGGAGGTAACGGTTTGGAATTTAATACTTTTGATTCTATAAAAATAGGTCTCGCATCACCGGAACAGATCAGAAGCTGGTCTTACGGCGCTGTTGAGCGTCCTGAAACTATAAATTACAGAACCCAGAAGCCTGAAAGGGACGGTCTTTACTGTGAAAGAATTTTCGGACCTACTAAAGACTGGGAATGCCACTGCGGAAAGTTCAAGAAAATACGCTTTAAGGGAAAGGTCTGCGACCGCTGCGGAGTTGAGGTTACCCGCGCGAAGGTAAGACGCGAGAGAATGGGCCATATTGAGCTTGCGGCTCCGGTATCTCATATTTGGTATTTCAAGGGAACGCCGTCAAGAATAGGACAGGTGCTTGAAATTTCTCAAAAACGCCTTGAAGAAATACTTTATTTTACAAAATATATTGTTCTTGATCCGGGCAATACAGGCGAGCTGATAAAAAAACAGCTTCTTTCCGAAAAGGAATATTTAGACGCAAGGGAAAAATACGGCGATGAATTTTCAGCGGAAATGGGAGCTGAGGCAATACAGAAGCTTTTGCAGGAATATGATCCTGAACGATACGACGTTTTTAAGAACAGACTTATAATGTCGGGAAAGATTTCTCTTGGAGGAAAAAAATCTGAGTGTACTCATTCGCCGTTGACATGCGATTGTGACGAATGTAAAAAATTCTCAGAGCTTGACGTTGAATGGAAAAATAATCTTGAGGTCGTTTCAGAGGATCTGAAGGAAGAGCTTAAAGGTCTGCCTTCAGGTCAGAAGAAGATTAAGCTGCTGAAAAGACTTGAAATAATAGAAGCATTCAGGCTTTCGGGAAACAAGCCGGAATGGATGGTTCTGAATGTAATCCCTGTTATACCTCCTGATCTGCGTCCTATGGTTATGCTGGACGGCGGACGTTATGCAACGTCCGACTTAAACGACCTTTACAGAAGAGTTATCAACAGAAATAACCGTCTAAAAAGAATGCTTGAGCTTGAAGCGCCGGATATCATTATAAGAAATGAAAAGAGAATGCTTCAGGAAGCCGTTGACGCTCTTATCGACAACGGACGTCACGGCAGACCTGTTACAGGGCCTAATAATCGTGCCTTGAAATCTCTTTCCGATATGCTTAAGGGTAAGCAGGGACGCTTTAGACAGAACCTTCTCGGCAAGCGTGTCGACTATTCCGGACGTTCTGTTATCGTAGTAGGTCCGGAGCTTAAAATGTATCAGTGCGGTCTGCCAAAGGAAATGGCTCTTGAGCTTTTCAAACCGTTTGTGCTTAAAAGACTTGTTGATACTAAGGTTATCGCAAATATAAAGAGCGCGAGAAAAATGGTTGACAGAGCTTCTACTGAAGTATGGGACGCACTTGAAAACGTGATTAAGGATCATCCGGTTATGCTGAACCGCGCCCCCACGCTTCACAGACTGGGTATACAGGCGTTCGAACCTATTCTTGTAGAAGGACGCGCAATTAAACTTCATCCTTTGGTTTGTACCGCGTTCAATGCCGATTTTGACGGCGACCAGATGGCTGTGCATCTGCCGCTTTCAGCGGAGGCTCAGGCAGAAGCAAGATTTCTAATGCTTGCCGCGAATAACCTTTTAAAGCCTTCCGACGGCTGCCCTGTTGCCGTTCCGTCTCAAGATATGGTGCTTGGCTCTTATTATCTGACTATGCAGAAGGAGGGAGAACCCGGCGAGGGCAAGGTATTCAGAGATGTAAACGAAGCTTTAATGGCATATAACGAGCACGACGTATCGCTGCATGCGGCTATTAAGGTGAGAATCACAAAGGAAATAGGCGACAAAACCGTATCTAAAATAATTGACTGTACGGTCGGACGTCTGATATTCAACGAAAACATTCCTCAGAATCTTGGTTATGTGGACAGAACTAATTCTGATAAGCAGTTTGATCTTGAAATATCTTTCCTTGTAGGCAAAAAACAGCTTTCAAATATTATTGAAAGATGTATCAGAATTCACGGTACAACAACAACTTCCGAAGTACTTGATAAGATCAAGGCGCTTGGATTTAAGTATTCGACAAAGGCTTCAATTACCGTCGCGGTATGCGACGCTACGATACCGCCCCAGAAAAAAGATATTCTTGCGGAAGCCGATAAAAAGATAGAGGTAATAACAAGGCAGTATGAATACGGCTATATATCGTCTGAGGAAAAATCCAAAAAGGTAATTGAAGTTTGGAATCAGGCTACGGATGATGTTACCGAGGCGCTTAAAACGGGACTTGACAAATATAACCCTATATTCATGATGGCTGATTCGGGAGCCAGAGGAAGTATCAATCAGATCAGGCAGCTTGCAGGTATGAGAGGCCTTATCGCCAATACCTCCGGTACTACCATTGAAATTCCTATCAGAGCGAATTACCGTGAAGGACTGAATATTCTTGAATATTTCATTTCATCGCGAGGCGCCCGTAAGGGACTTGCAGATACTGCTTTACGTACCGCCGATTCCGGCTACCTTACCAGACGTCTTGTAGACGTTTCGCAGGATGTAATCATAAGCGAGCATGACTGTGACGCTCACGACGGTCTTGAGGTATATGAGATAAGAAACGGCAACGAGATAATTGAGCCGCTGGTTGAAAGACTTGTGGGAAGATATCTTGTCGATGATCTTAAGGACGAGAGCACCGGAGACGTTATAATATCAAAGGATAAGCTTATGACTGAGGCGGACGCAAAGAGAGTGTGCGAGGCCGGAGTGGAGAGAATCAAAATACGTTCAGTTTTACACTGCCGTTCAAAGCATGGAGTATGCGCTAAATGCTATGGTTCCAACCTTGCAAACGGAAACCTTGTCGCTGTCGGCGAAGCTGTAGGTATTATTTCTGCTCAGTCTATAGGCGAGCCGGGTACTCAGCTTACGATGAGAACATTCCATACGGGAGGTATCGCTTCGGCAGAGGATATTACGCAAGGTCTTCCGCGTGTTGAGGAGCTGTTTGAGGCAAGGCGTCCGAAAAATGCCGCTATACTTTCAAGAATCGACGGCATAGTCAATATCGAAGAGATCAAGACGACCAGAAACGTTATTGTAACAAATAATGAAACCGGAGAGACAGAAAGCTATATGGTTCCATATAACTTCAAGATAAGAGTTAAGGAAAATGAGGTTATTGAAAAGGGTACTAAGCTTACGGAGGGTAACGTATATCCGGCGGATATTCTTAACATTTTAGGCGTGCAGGCGGTTCAGAACTATATTATCCATGAAGTACAGAAGGTTTACCGCTTACAGGGTGTTGATATAAATGATAAGCATATCGAAGTTATTGTTCGCCAGATGCTGAGGAAGATCAAGGTCGATGAATCCGGAAGCAGCTATTTGCTGCCGGGAGCGCTTGTTGATAAGAAGGAAATTGACGAAATAAACGAGTCGATTAAGACGAGAATAGAAAACGGAGAAGAAAATCTGGAGATTGTTACAACGCTTCCTGTTCTTCAGGGTATTACAAAGGCGTCGTCAAGCTCTGACAGCTTCTTATCTGCGGCATCGTTCCAGGAAACTACCAAGGCTCTAACAGACGCTGCAATCAGAGGCAAGAGCGATAAGCTGCTTGGCTTGAAGGAAAATGTTATAATAGGAAAGCTTATACCGGCGGGAACGGGAATGGACGTTTATAACAAGGTTCAGATTGTAAAAACTGACAATCATCAGGAAATTCCGTATCCGTCTCAGTTACCGGTTATGCCAAATATTTAATAAAAATCAGACAGCGGAAGGTTTTTAAATACTTTCCGCTGTTTTTTTTATTATGTCAATGGTATATGAAAGGAGCTATTGATGAATAATTATGAAATAATTAATTTAAATGAGTGGAAAAGAAAAGTGCATTTTCAGGTGTTCAGAGATTACATAGAACCGTCGTACTGTATTACATTCGAATTAGATATTACAGAATTCTTAAAAAAGATAAAAAACAGATATTCATTCACTTTTTCAATGATTTATGTAGTTTCAAAATGCGCCAATGAAATAGAGGAATTCAGATATCGTTTTTTAAATGGAGTTGTGGTTTTATTCGATAAGATTGATACGGCGTTTACCTTTCTCGATAATGATACCGAACTTTTTAAGGTTGTAAATGTAAAAATGACAGATACGCTTGACGAATATAATGCTTTGGCCCTAAATACTGTTCTGTCGCAGAAAGAATATTTTACAGGTCCGCTCGGAATTGATGTTTTTCAGTTTTCGCCTTTCCCTTGGATTTCCTACACTCATATTTCCCATACCGTTTCAGGAAAAAAGGACAATTCAACGCCACTTTTCGATTGGGGAAAGTATTTTGAAAGAAACGGCAGAACTATTCTTCCGTTTTCAATACAGGCGCATCATTCGTTTGTTGACGGTATTCACATAGGTAAGCTTGCGAATAAATTACAGGAATTTTTAGATTCTTACAGCATTTAATTGATTATCGGCCCATAAAGCTTATTTAAACTATAAGAAAGCAGGTAAACGTCAGTTTAGTGTGCATTTCAACCGGAAGTGGATTGACTCATGATCCGGAACAAGTTATAATTATTATGCTCTAATAAACAAAAGGGCTGATAAATGTACGATACTATATAAAGGACTACGAAAATTCTCTTTTTATAGAACTGAGAAATTGGAAGTTAGGAGAAACGAGTATGCTGGATAAAATACCTAATTCAGAAGAAATGACTGCTTTAGTTGGTCAATCATTATATGATATATGGAATAAACTGTGTGCCTTAATTGATGAAAAGTATGACATGGAACGCTTATGGAACAAAGGCGGTAAAGCGTGGACTTATGAGTATAAATACCGTCGTGGCGGAAAAACGCTTTGTGCATTGTACGCAAGGGAAAACTGCATAGGATTTATGATTATCTTAGGGAAAGATGAACGATTAAAATTTGATACAGATAGAAATAGTTATTCAAAAGAAGTGCAAAAAATTTATGATGAAACTAAAAACTATCATGACGGAAAATGGCTGATGTTTGAGCCATCGGATACAACCTTATTTAATGATTTTGTTAAACTGCTGGGAATAAAAAGAAAGCCAAACAGGAAGTGATGATTTTATACTTGAATTTAGTATACAAATTGGAATTTGAAAACCATGATTTTATAAGAGGTTATTGCCCGTCATAGGGCTTTGATAAAATCCTCTGAAAGTCTTGAAAATAAAGGATTTATCGCAATGTGTCCGCCTTATCCCTTCATACGGTTTCACACAAGTTTATTCTCTCTTCGACTGCTCATAAGGGCAAATACAAGGGAAAGAAAATCTGATAACAAAATATAACAGAGTGTGGCAATCGGCAAACTGTGACATATGTGCGAATATATTATACTGGAGGATTTCAAGATGGACAAATACATGTATGATGAAAATAACGGCCTTTGGTACGAGTTGCAAGGCGACTACTATCTTCCATGCCTTACTTTACCATCCGAGGAAGAAAAGCCTATCGGGATATGGGGGCAGCGACGTGAGCGTTACTTGAAAGAGTATAGAAAAGCAACCTACATAACACTATTGACTAGCGGCAAACTCAACGCTTATCTTGCCGACATCAACGAACAGGCGCAGGAACGCTTTGAAAGGCTCATAGAACAGATGAAGCAGTCGCAGGGCATAAAGGAACAGCTAAAGGCTGCTAATGCCTTAGAATGGGTCGGCAGAATGAATAACATTCGGGCTTGTGCAATGGAGATTGTGAATAAGGAAATCATTTACGCATAAAGCAGTTAAAGGCGGCAGGGTGAAGTCTCTGCCGCCAATTCTGAAGGAAATGTTAGATTTTGTGTAAGAATGCTATTCTGGCTGTTTGGGCGTACATACTCGTTGTTCTTTTTTGCGGCGTACTCCCAACATAATGACGGCAATTCCAGAAATGCCGCCATAAACCATAGCCATAATACTCAGCATTTCATCTTCCCAATTATATACGTCTATTAGCTTAAAAAATATGAGGGAAAACGCAAACATGGACTCTGCCGTGGCCAACTTCTGGCGGCATACGTCAATCGCTGAAATGATTTCTTTTCGTTTGTTTCCCTTCGAGCAGAATGCTTTGATAAACCTAAATATAAGCTTTATGATAATGTAGCTTCCATTCAGAACGACAAACGGAACGGAAAGACCAACCTCGAAACCGAAATAGTACACCTGCACCGACAAAGCAACAATCGTCAGCCCAGCGGCAATCATAAAAAATCGAGTTCGCTTAATGATCTGCATTCCTTCATCTGTAAAGCCGTCCTTGTAAAACAGTTGAACCTTTCCAGACACCATGAGAAGATACCAGAGGGATAAGCTTGCAAACCATAATCGGTGAGTTTTGAAAAGAAATGTTTTTATGATGGCATAAAGGGAAAAAACGCCGTTTATTGCTATCGTTGAAGGAAATACATATGGGTTGATTTTTGAAGCGATGGTGCGGACAGTCTCCTCAAAATCCAACAAATTCTGTGACTTTAAGATTTTAATGAGGTTCACCCCGCTTTCTTAATTCGCTACTGAAATATGGCGTGATATGTTCCGTTATATACGTCGCCACATCTTCTGGCGGTTCAGCCATTCCGGCAAAAGTCCAGCACCTTATGACCCCTACAATTCCGCATATGATAAACCAGCAATCCCATCGAAGTCCTGCATCAGGGTTATCGGGAAATATCCTGCAGGTTTCCATCTCGGCATGTTCAAGCATTTTTGCGCAGAGTTTTTCCATAAGCGAGCTTTCAAAATGCTCCGATGATATGACGGTAAACAATTCTTTATTGCATTGATAATACTGCAACTGGGAGAGCAGAATACTTTTCATGTCAGAGCTATCAAAATCGTGCAGAAAATTTTCCAGATGTTCCATGATGGATGCCTCAAGTTGCTCCTTCCAATCAAAAATATCCTTATAGTGCCTGTAAAATGTCGAATGGTTGACTTCTGCCAAAGCGCAGACCTCTTTCAGGGTAATTTGACTGAAAGGCTTCCGTTTAATTAGCTCCATAAAACTGTTATGAATAGCCATCTTTGTGTAACGGACACGTCCATCTTGTGACATTGCGCCACCCCTTTCCGTCATATTTGTTTGAAATATGACAATAAGCGAAGAAATTAGGTGGATATGAGCGAAACAACATTTTTGAGCGAAATAAATGCTTGTCATCTAAACACATCCACGCTAAAATTATAACACATATAATGTCGTTTCGCAACTTCTTCTCGCGAAAAAACATCATGTGCTCATATTACATTTATTGAAAGGAGATTATTACCGTGAGTGAGGAAAAAAACAGAAAAGAAGCTGAGGGCATTGTGGAGCAAATCAAGGCACTTGTCAAGAAAGGAAACGTGACAAAAATCACCATTAAGAAAGATGATGAAGTCATCCTAAATCTTCCTCTTAATATCGGACTTCTTGGCACAACAATCGGGCTTGCAACTGCGCCATGGGCATTAGTCATTGCTGCACTGGTTACAGTCGGTACAGATTGCAAAATTGAACTTCAAACTGTAGATGGAGATGTCATTGACGCAGACGGCAACTCTGTTGAAACAGAGAATAAAGAAAATTAACTTTTGAACATAGAACATCTGGCAAAAGTGAAAGTGCAAACCAGACTATGTATGCCGCCGTGTATGGGTAAAACCATAGCGGCGGTTTTTCTTTGCCTATCGGCTGTCTCGGTCAAAGGATTTCTTTCTGCGTGGCTGCTGTCTGCCCTGCTCCTGCAGCTGTCTGAGCCTGTTTCTGACGCTCTCCCTTTCGGGCGGTTTTTGCGGCCTGCTCTTTTCCTTAACCTGTCGCTCCCATTCGGCAAGACTGCGGTTATACTGCTCTACAACGGCTTCCGCTTCACGGTAGGTCTGCATAAACGCCTGCACATCGGGATAACCGTCCTCTTTCAGAAAATTGGGAAGCTTGTCCAGCCTTTCGGAGATTTCCGCTTCGGTCTGCCGTATCTGCTCGGTAAGTGCTTTTCGTTCCTTTCCCCTGAAAATCCCCGTTGTCTGCGCAAGCTGTGTTTTCAGGCTCGGCAGCACAGTGTCCTGCAAGCTGCGGATTGCCCTCGCTTCGTCCTGCACCCGTATCATCAGATTCCGCATGGTGCGGAACTCGGTCATGTCAATGTCCAGCGTGGGCTTCGGCGGCACACCGTGTTCACGGATAAGGTCTTGCAGAAAGTCTTTTGCTCGGCTTACGATACTGCGGAACAGATTGGGCAGCCAGCCGTTTTTGCGGATGGACTGGCTTACCTTGTCGTGTATCTCGGTCTGCTTGACTTCCAGTATTTTAGCTTCTTCAATTCCCGATACAAGAGCCATATCCGCCGTCCTGTTCCATTCCTGCCTTGCGGCATTGTCAGCCTCAATCTCTGCGGCTTTAGGATTATTCTTGCCTATTTTCTTTGTGGGCAGGTACACGCTGTTTTTATCAAATACCTTCAAATGTTGTTCGGGGTCGGAAATGTGACGGTTGATAAGGGCGGTATAAACTGCCTTTACTTCCCGAAGAAAAGGCTCTCCCTTGTAGCGGTCATCCTTTACCGAAAACAGGTGGCTTTCATAGACCTCTCCCTTTTTGATGACGGTACAGCCCTTTCGGATTTCCCCGTCCTCGTCGGTAATCTCTTTCTTGGTGCGTATCCGCTTGCCCGTTTCGTCATAGAATACGCTTCGAGTAGCAATCTTGACTTCGGGTTCGGGCAGTAGCATCCTCTCGCTGAAAATCAGATGAATGTGGTAATTGGTTTTGCGCTTGTTGTGGTGCAGAGCCGACACACATTCCACGCCGTACCGCCTGTGAAATTCCTCCATAAAATCTTCGAGCACCTGCTGCGGCTCATACTGCGTATAGACCTCGGGCAGGGCGATAACCAGTTCCCTTGCTTCGACACACTTTCCCTCTGCGCCGCTCCGCTTAAATTCCTGCCGGCTCTCCCTTGCGAGATTGCTCCAAAAGTCATTGTCTGCGGTTCGGTAGGTGGCGTATAAGTTTTCCTGCCTTGCGGGACTTGTGATATAGGAAATCCGTCCTTTGACATTCGGCAGCTTCGACATCTGTATGAAGCTGTGTCTTGTCATAATTCAACCTTTCTGTGAAATATACCGTTCTCATTTTGCAACCGTCAGGACGGTTGCCGCTGTTCCGGCGGCTCTGCTGACGGAACAGCGGAGAAAACCGCTGTGGCGGTTTTCTCTGTGATAATGCTGAAAACGGAAGTGTCAGCGTTATCACAAGCCCCCTGCAAGGGCGAAATACCCTGAGTACAAATCGACAGATTTGTGCGAGGGGTGTATTTCGCTCTCAAACGCCGAGGGCTTTCAGGACGGTCATTCCACCCTGCGGACGTCGTTCTGGTTGAGAAGATTCCTACCCTGATTGACGCTCATAAAATGCTCCAGCGTGTCCCTGCGGATAATTGTTTTTCGCCCCACCTTTAGAACGGGCAGCTTGCCCCAGTCCACCAGCTTCCGCATAGTGTTCCTGCCGATGCCCGTACATTCGGCGGCTTCCTCAATCGTCATTCCCATTTTGACTGCGTTCATTTTCGCACCTCCTTTTAAAAACACTTGTTTTGCAACTATGTACTTGTAATTATACGCATTCTGTTGCTTCTTGTCAACCTATTTTGCAACCTGTTGAAAATTATTTTTAATGATTATAGAAAAAGTGGTTGCAAAACAGAATTAGATGTGTTATACTGATACTTGCAAGGAGGTGAAGGTCTTGGAAAAAGAAATCACATTCACCGCAAAACAGGTCGGTGAACGGGTGAGGGAACGCCGGACGGAATTAAACCTTACCATGCCTGAGCTTGGCAGGCGTGTCGGCGTGAACAAATCCACTATCCAGAGGTATGAGGCGGACGGCGTTGACCCGAAACGCACAATGATTATCAACGGTCTTGCCGATGCCCTGCTTACCACGCCCGAATGGCTGACGGGATTATCCGAAGAAAAAGAATACGACAGCCGCACGCTCTGCGAAATGGATATTGAGAAACATATCAGGAAGTATCTGGATACTGTGACCTCAACCGTAAACGGCGAACCGCACCAGAAACTTCTTACCACATTCCTCGGCAAGATGGTTGACCTGTACTCGGTGTTCTGCCATCACTTTGCAGACGCTATGGCGGAGGTTGACCGTGTAGCAGAGGACGACGGGCTGAAACAATCCCTTATGCGGTATGCCATTGAGTCGGGCGCAATTACCGAGCGTGTTTACCGCAAAGAGATGGAATTGCCTATTGAAGATATGAAGCGCTTTTTAGACGGGATTTTACATATCTACGATGAGGGACGCACCAAAGTATCAATGGGCGACCTTTTCGGGATAGTAGCGGAAGCCGAAGCAAGGCTTACCGAAAAAAATGATTCCGTGGCACCTTGAAAATTAAAAATGCCGGTTGAACACAACCGGCGCAAGTGACACTGTTTACTTTACGCACACCATATGTCACAGTCCCGATTGCCACGGATAGAAAGGAGTTTTTTATCTATGGCAAAAGGTTCTG
>PPYF01660605.1_pt1 | contig 16879 bp, 14 predicted proteins | sample 1559871 | NCBI WGS metagenome assembly PPYF01 (sample SAMN08240021, study PRJNA423297) | Human gut metagenome, whole genome shotgun sequencing project.
CAATAAAATACAATGGGTAAAGTACTAATACAGTAATAATTCCAAGTACCGCATAGTTAAATATATCAAAAAATATATCCTCTTTACTTCTTTTAAAGAAATTATGTTTTCTTTTTTCTTTCATCCCATGCTTCCCCCTACCACAAACTGTTTTCACTAGTTTTCTGAGCAATCTTATTCACCGTCACCAGAAGAATAATATTGATAATATTGTTAAACAAGCTAATAGCAGCAGAATAACTATACTGGGCATCAATCAAACCGATCTTATAAATATAAGTAGGAATAATCTCACTGGCTGCAATGTTTAAACCGTTCTGCATCAGATATGCTTTCTGGAAACCAATATTCATAACCTTACCCATTTCCATAATCAGCAGCATCGTCACTGTAGGCATGATTCCCGGAATATCAATATGTCTGATAATCTGCCATCTATTTGCTCCATCCATTTTGGCTGCTTCGTATAAATCCGGGCTGATCCCTGCCAGTGCAGCAATATAAATAATAGCGCTCCATCCAGCATTTTGCCATACCCCTGACAATACAAAAATCGGCCGGAACCATTCAGGCTGTCCCAAAAAAAATTTTGCATCTCCGCCTAACGACGTGATGAGGTTGTTGATCAGACCGGTACGTGGAGAAAGAAATATATAGAGCATACCGGTTAAAACAACAATGGAGATAAAATGTGGACAATAGGTTACCGTTTGAACAAACTGACGGAATTTCTGGTTCTTCATCTGATTTAAAAGAATTGCCAGTAAGATCGGAATTGGAAAACCAATCAGGATCTGCAGTAAGCTCAATGACAATGTGTTCTTAATCAGAGGCCAGAATTGATAGGATTCAAAAAATCTTTTGAAATATTTAAACCCTACCCAGCTGCTCCCCCAGATTCCCTTACTTGCCTGAAAATCTTTAAAGGCAATCTGTACTCCGTACATAGGAAGATAATGGAACACAATGAAATAGATGACCGGAAGCAGACACATAAGAAATAGCTGCCAGTCTTTCCGGAACGCACGTTTAATCCGGACATTTAATGGTTGCTTTGTTTTTTCAATCACGAAAGTCACCTCCTGCATTCAGTATAATCATTCAAAATGCACAAATTCAATGCACATTATTTTTGTTGATAGTGTATTTTAAACAAATCATCAGGTTTTAAGCGGTTTGTTTTATAAATCGTGTTTAGTTTATCCATAAAATATGCAGATTTTATATGCATTTTTTATAAAAAATGCATATTTTAAGCTTGATAATTCTGATGTGGATTGTTACAATAATTATAAACACAGTCCTTAGGAGCACTTACAATGAAACGCAAAACTTTCGATCACATTTTTTTCAAATATTTGATCTCTTATCTATTGATCCTGCTGATCCCCATTTTATTTATTAATGGTCTTTTTGGCCACCGGTTTATGAAAGCATACAAAAAAGAAATCCAGGAGCAGGCCAATACTGACCTGATCAATCTTGGCCAGATGATGGATTCTGAACTGCAGACGATCGCTACTACTGCAGATCAGATACGAATGTCTATGGATTTTGATGGCTACCGCTTTACAGAGAATCCTTTGCGCAGCCGCAATTATATGGATCAATTAAAGGTTTACAGCGTCACAAACCCTCTTCTTAGTGAAACTGCTATTTATCTACGCGGTGAAGATTATATGTTCATTAATCAATCCACCTGCCCTGTCGATTTCTTTTTGAACAACATGTATTTATTTGAAAAAACTTCTTCTGAGAAAATGAGAGATTTGCTGTTTCATGGCAGCCACAGAACTATCTTACCTGAACAAAAAGTGACTATTCCTGGAAGAAGTGACTCTTTTCTGGTTATTTTAGAGCCTTTATACACCGACTATGAATCTGTCCAGGGTATGTGCCTATTTTTTATACGCTCTGCAGATTTAGAGCACTTTGCGAACAGCCGGTTAAACAAATACGAAGCTTATTTTTCTATTGAAGATGCAGAAGGAAATTTATTATTTTCATCTAATACCATGCCTGAAGAACCCTATATCACCTCTCGATATGATTCTTCCCAGACCGGCTGTGTGTACACTGCCTATATACCAGAAAGTCTGAGATTTATTAAAAAAATAGAGATCATTAACCATGAGCTGTTTTCAGTAACCCTTTTTGTTCTGCTGGTCTCTGGAGTAATTATTTCTATTTTTATGCGGATAAATTACTCTCCTATCCGGAAATTAGAAAAAAAGGCATCTGCATTAACGAATCTGCATCATAAGAGCATCCACGAAAACAGTCTGGAAACCATTTCTACCACTCTGGATTACCTGTCAGACCAAAATCTTTATCTGGCTGATAAGTTGAAAAACAGTACTGCTGCCATCAAAAGCGGACGAATCTATCATCTTCTCACAGGTCATTACCGAAGCCGGGAAGATTTTAATATGGATACGGAAGATCTGAACATGGGTTATCTGAATAACCGTTTTGTTGTTGCAGTCACTCAGATTCATGGGCAGATTGAAGACTATGATGCCCTTGCTCTGTGTATTCAAAAATTTCTGGCTCAAACTATGGAATGCTACTATACCTTTACGCCTGAGCCGGATAAAATTATATTTATCCTTGGAATTAAAGAAGAGGCTTCCATGATCCGGGAGATTGAAGACACGTTAAAACAGCTGCGCCTGGAAACTCGGAAACAATTCCCTCTTGATATTACCATTGGTGTGGGAAATGCTCATTTCGGTACACTTTCCATCCCCAAATCTTATATGGAAGCAAGAAGTGCCCTTGATTACCGCTTTGTAAAAGGAAATGGTACGGTAATCCTTTTCCAAAGTCTACAGATCCAGGAATGTGCTTCCATACCTTATCCAAAGCAGGCATTAGAACAATTGCGCAATGCCATTGCCTGTGGAGATAAAACCAGTATCCATGATCTGGTGTGTACAATTGCCAATGATATTGAAAGGGAAAACCTGCCATTGTTTGCTGCCAAAGGAATCTGTTTTGATATCCTCAGCACGTTTATGGAAGCAGCCACTTCGCAGCAGACCTTGCTTCCTGACAATATTGATCCGTCCACTCTTATGAATATGGAAACGGTTGATGATGTTATTGCCATGATCCAAAAACTAAATATTCAATTAGTGGAAACCAACAAGGAAACAGAAAAACAAGATTCAGATATTCTCGATGAGTTAAAACATTACATTGAAAGTAACTGTTTCCGATGCGATTTTTCCATTCAGGAAACCGCAGAATATTTTCATATGCTGCTTCCTAATCTGAGCCAATTCTTTAAAGAAAAGACAGGACGAAATATTCTTGATTATACGACTCAGTTACGCATGCAGAAAGCAAAAAACCTGTTGGCCGATCCTAATCTTACACTTAAGGATATCAGCCAACAGGTGGGATATTATAATGTATCAAGTTTTATCCGTCGATTTAAGCAAATTCAGAAAATGACTCCGGGAGATTATCGAAAAACTTTATAACAGGCACTCTCTACCACTTATAATGTTTAATGAGTGCCTGGGTTCCTAAGTCTCCCATACCCTCGTCTTCCAGTCCCTTGCACATCTGGAGCACATCTTCTAAGACATCCAGCTTCACGGAAACAGCAGCTGCCTCTTCCTCTGCCAGGCTCATATCTTTGATGAAGTGCTTCAGGAAGAATCCTGGATTAAAATCATCCTTCAATGCCTTGGAAGCAACATTGTTCATCTGTGCGCTTCCTGCTGCACCGGTAGAGATGGATTTTAACATCACATCCACATCCAGACCTACGTTCTTGGCATATACCATGGCTTCGCAGGCACCTGCTAAAGCTCCGGCGATAGCGATCTGATTACACATCTTAGTGTGCTGACCATTGCCTGCCTTGCCCTCGTAGTTGATATTCTTACCCATCGCCTCAAAAACTGGCATACAGGTATCGAAATCTTCTTTCTTACCGCCTGCCAGAATGGTCAGCGTACCAGCTTTCGCACCGCTGTCGCCTCCGGTCACCGGTGCATCGATGGCATGCAGTCCCAGCTTTTCTGCCTCATCAAAGATCTGGACTGCAAGCTTCGGGCTGGTCGTTGTCATATCGATCACGTAAGTTCCCGGATCTGCATTGGCTAAAATCCCGGCCGGTCCAAAGTACACCTCGATCACATCCTTCGGATATCCGACGATGGAGATCACTGCATCTCTTCCTTTGGCACATTCTGCCACAGAATCGCACCAGATAGCGCCCTCTCCGATGACATCCTCAACTTTAGACTTGGTTCTTGTATAGATAGAAACCTCAAATCCTGCTTTCATCAGGTTGCGGACCATAGATTTGCCCATGATCCCGACTCCTACAAATCCTATCTTCTTCATGTTATCTCCTCCGATATCCGGTCTTAAAATCCACCAGATTTTTCATGCTGTCTTTCTCGCCCGCCAGGAACTTCTCCAGATTGCCGCCTGCGATCCGCACGATCCGCTCAAAGGTCTCCTGCAGATGGTACTGTCCGGAAATATGAGGCGTGATATACATTCTCGGTGCATCCCACAGTGGAGAATCTTCCGGAAGCGGCTCCGGTTCTGTCACATCTACGCCGCAGCCACCAAGCCATCCGTCATGGAGTACCCGGTTTAATGCCTCTGGATCGATCGCGCTTCCGCGACCGACATTTAACAGAAATGCCGTTTTCTTCATCAGACGAAGTCGCCGTTCATCCATGATGTGATAAGTCGCCGGGGAATTCGGTAATGACAGGGCAACAAAATCTGCTCTTGGAAGCAGCTCGTCCAGATGTTCAGTTGTAAATACCTCATCCAGATAATCCGGTTTCTCACCCTCGGTTCTTCGAAGACCGATCGTATAACTTCCCAGCGCCTTCATGCGCTTCGCATATTCACCGCCAATGTCCCCCAGACCAACCACCAATGTCGTCGCTCCATAGATGGAAGTTACAGCTCCCTCATCCTTCCACTGATGGTTTTTCTGGTTTACATAATATTCTGCCAGGTGTTTCTGCATCATAAGCGTAACACCTAACATATGCTCTGAGATTGCCAGCCCATATGCGCCGGTCGCATTCGTGAGCAAAACCCCTTCCTTTAATACTCCTGGTTTACAGAAGGCATCTGAGCCTGCAGAATTTAACTGGAACCACTCCAGTTTCGGCGCCTTCGCAAGCTGTTCGGCACTGACATTACCGATGATGATCTGTGCATTCGCCAGTTCTTCCTCTGTCACCGCCTTCGGGGAAGTATAGGTAAACACACAGCCGGTACCTTTATTTTCCAAATATTCTTTGTGGCGTTCCTCAACCGGAATCACCACTAAAACCTGCTTACTCATAGAAATCCTCCTGCACTTTCGATTGCTTCTGCGTTTTGTCACTTGCAGTCATTTTCTGTCATTTCCAATCAATTAATGGTTTTCAATGTCCATCAGCATGTCCACACGTCTCTGATGACGTCCGCCCTCGAAACTTGCGTTTAACCACTCATCTACGATCATTTTTGCCAGCTCAACACCAATCACTCTCGCACCAAATGCCAGAACGTTGGAATTGTTGTGCATACGGGACAGCTTTGCTGTGTATGGCTCGCTGCAGACACAGGCGCGAACACCCTTTACTTTATTCGCTGCCAGAGAGATGCCGACACCGGTTCCGCAGATGGCAATACCAAGATCTGCCTCTCCGTCTACCACTGCACGGCCTACCTTTTCACCATATACCGGATAATCACAGCTGTCTGTGGAATTGGTTCCCAGATCCAGAACCTCATAGCCGTTCTCCTCCAGATGTGCTTTGATTGCTTCCTTCATCTCCAGTGCTGTGTGATCATTTCCAATTGCGATTTTCATAACCTTTCTCCTCTTTATATATAAAATATTTTACCTGCATTTTTCACGGTCAGCGCAACAAGTGCGCTGACCTGCTGAACAGTTACCTATCTTTCATAGATCTTCCGTACATTATCCAATTTCGCTACCGCATTCTGCAGCATCAGATCTGCCGCCGTAAACGCCGCCATGGTCTCTACAACAACCACGGCTCTCGGCACGATGATCGGATCATGACGTCCTTTGATCACGGTTTCTACTTCCTCGCCGGCCCGGTTCACGGTCTGCTGAGGTCTTGAGATGGACGGAGTCGGCTTAAAAGCCGCCCGCAGAACTACCGGGCTTCCATCACTCATACCTCCTAAGATTCCACCGGAATGATTGGTGCGCTTTCCGATGGTCCCATCTGCATTTCTGCAAAAATCGTCATTATTGACAGAACCAACGGCTTTCGCCGCTTCAAAGCCATCACCGATCTCCACGCCTTTTACTGCACCGACAGACATCTCAGCATGGGCCAGTCTGGCATCCAGCTTCTCAAAAACCGGCTCTCCGATTCCCGCCGGAAGCCCGGTGATAATACATTCCACCACGCCTCCCACGGAATCCTGATCTTCTAACATCTGCTCCAGATAGCTCTCTGCTTCTTTTGCAGCCTCCCGATCCGGCATACAGACTTTATTCTCCGATGCCGCCTCCAGATCAAACCGGTCCATGGAGATCTCCACCGGTCCGATGGATCTGGCATATGCTGTCACCGTCACTCCAAGGCTCTCCAGCAGCTTTGCCGCAATCGCTCCGGCTGCCACACGCCCGATGGTCTCCCGGCCGGAGGATCGTCCGCCGCCCCGGTAATCGCGGAATCCGTACTTTTCATCGAACGTATAATCCGCATGTCCCGGGCGGTAGATATCCATGATGGAACTGTAATCATGGGATCTCTGGTCTGTATTCCTTACCAGAAGCGAGATCGGCGTTCCAGTAGTCTTTCCTTCAAACACACCTGACAGGATCTCCACCTGGTCACTCTCCTGACGCATGGTAGTAAACCTGCTCTGTCCCGGCTTTCTCCTATTTAAATAAGTCTGAATATCCTCCTCACAAAGCGCAAGCCCCGCAGGGCAGCCATCTACTACAACCCCAACTCCCTTTCCGTGCGACTCACCCCAGGTCGTCATCGTAAGCAGTGTCCCCCATGTCGATCCAGCCATAAATTATCCTCTTACCTTCACGATAGCACAGCAGTTCGGCTCATCCACCCTCACCGGATTCGCGCTGCCCACCAGAAGTCCTTTCTCGTAATCAATATGGAAGAATGTAATACTTCCCGTTTCATGGTTCAGGCTTGCGATATGCTGATCATCCGGGAAAATCGCGATGTCTTTCGGATACTCGCCACTGATCGGCAGACAGCAGATCAGTTCCAGAAGTCCTGTCTCCTCATCACGTTTGTATATACTTACCGTATCATCACCTGCATTGGAGCAGAACAAATGCTTCTCATCGGAAGAGAACCGGATGGCGCAGGCTGCAGTCAGCTGGCTTAACCGTTTCTCGCCTGTGGTGGAAATCGTCTGGATCTTTTCTAACTTCGGAGCCCGCTTGCCGGTCTCGTATGTATACACATCAATTACATTTTTCACTTCATACATCAGATACATATATCTGCCGTCTTTGCTGAAAATGAAATGCCTTGGAGCGGATTCCAGGTCACATGGAAGTGTATCCACCAGCATCAGCGTATCATCATTCTCATTGATCCGGTAAACCTTCACCTGGTCAACACCAAGATCTGCCACCATCACAAACTTTTTGTCCGGTGTCATACGGACACAGCTGACATGCGGACGGAACATACGCTCAGCCACACTTCCCAGTCCCTTATGGTAAACACCGGCTGCGATACTGCCGACGGTTCCATCCGGGTTCAGATTCATAACCGTTGCTTTGCCATCATGGTATCCTGCCACAAACAGGTACTTTCCATCTGGGTCAACGGAAAGCTGACAGCCCCTCATTCCTTTAATATTGGCTGTATTTAACTTGGTAATACTTCCGTTCTCATGGATCCGGAAGGAAACCACACCCTCATCGGCAATGGAATATAAAACCTTACCATCCGGTGATGCCACTACATAAGAAGAGTTGTCCACCTCAACTTCACATCTCTCCTTAAAAACGCCCTTTTCCACATCCACATCGTAGACCGTAATTCCCTTTGCGTTACCCGTATAAGAATAAGATCCCACATAAGCCATGTACATCTCTTTCATGTCACATTCCTCCTACCAAACTGAATGTCTAAATTGTACCATAGATTTAACAAAAAATCTATTGACACTCATATATTTTTCTGTATAATGGAGTTTGCGTCTGGTTTATTATTACTAAACTTTTTGATTATTTTTAGTGTCAGTTAGTATTTGTAAACTTTTCGATTACTATTATAATGAGGATGTGACTGTAAAGGTACTGGACAGTTACATAAATATCATATGAGCACGGAGGAGGCAACTGATGGATATTGGGCTGAAATTAAAAGAGCTGCGTATCTTAAAGGGGCTGACGCAGGAGGAGCTGGCAGATCGTGCGGAGCTGTCAAAGGGGTTTATTTCCCAGATCGAGCGGAATCTCACCTCGCCTTCTATCGCCACCCTGATGGATATCCTGCAGTGCCTGGGCACGACCACGGCGGATTTCTTCACAGAAGCCCCGGATGAACAGATCGTGTTCGGAAAAGCCGACTATTTTGAAAAAATTGATACAGACTTAAAGAATGAGATCAAATGGATCATTCCAAATGCCCAGAAAAATATGATGGAGCCCATCCTCCTGACTCTGGAGGCAGGCGGCGAAACCTACCCGGACAATCCCCATGAGGGGGAGGAGTTCGGATACGTTCTTCAGGGCAGTATTGCCATTCATTTAGGGAATAAGCTCTACCGGGCCAAGAAAGGTGAATCTTTCTATTTTACCCCGGACAAAAAACATTATCTTACAAGCAAAACCGGAGCCATCATCTTATGGGTCAGCTCACCGCCTAGTTTTTAAGGCCCGGCCATTACCATTATCAGGAGGAAACATATCATGAGTCAGCCACTTATTGATCTGGTGAATATCTCAAAAAGCTTTGACGGCACTATGGTGCTGGATGATTTAAATCTCTCTGTTAAGGAGAATTCCTTCGTAACGCTGTTAGGCCCAAGCGGCTGCGGCAAGACTACAACGCTTCGTATTTTAGGCGGTTTTGAACACGCGGATTCCGGTAAGGTCATTTTCGATGGTCAGGATATTTCCAGCCTGCCGCCTAATAAGCGCCAGTTAAACACCGTTTTCCAGAAATATGCCCTGTTTACCCACATGACCATCGCGGAAAATATCGCCTTCGGTCTGAAAATTAAGAATAAACCAAAGTCCTATATTCAGGACAAGATCAAATATGCGTTAAAATTAGTGAACTTAGACGGCTTTGAGAATCGTGACGTCAACTCCTTAAGCGGCGGCCAGCAGCAGCGTATCGCCATTGCCCGCGCCATCGTCAATGAGCCGAGAGTCCTGCTTCTTGATGAGCCTTTAGGCGCTCTGGACTTAAAGCTGCGCCAGGACATGCAGTACGAGCTGATCCGCCTGAAAAATGAGCTTGGCATCACCTTTATCTATGTCACCCATGATCAGGAGGAAGCGCTGACTATGTCCGACACCATTGTTGTCATGAACCAGGGTTACATCCAGCAGATGGGTTCCCCGGAGCAGATCTACAACGAGCCGGAAAATGCCTTCGTAGCGGATTTCATCGGTGAAAGCAACATTGTTCCAGGCATTATGCTCCATGATGAACTGGTTGAGATCTTCGGTGCAAGATTTGCCTGTGTGGATAAGGGCTTTGGGAACAATACCCCTGTTGACGTAGTCATCCGTCCAGAAGATATCGAACTGGTCGCTCCGGAAGAAGGTACGTTAAAGGGTATCTGCACCCACCTGATCTTCAAGGGTGTTCACTACGAGATGGAGATCACCACGCCGGATGGTTTTGAATGGCTGGTTCACAGCACAAGTCTCTGCCCGGTTGGCAAAGAGGTCGGCATCCGGGTTGATCCGTTCAATATTCAGATCATGAATAAACCGGCTTCTGAAGATGAGGAGGCAGTGGGAGTCAATGAGTAAAAAATTATTATCCGGTCCTTATCTGTTATGGATGATCGGTTTCACGGTCATTCCTCTGGCGCTGATCGTTTTCTATGGTCTTACTGACCGAAGCGGCGCATTTACTCTGGCCAACGTCCTTTCCATCGGAACCGCCGAGCACCGGAAGGCCCTGTTTTTATCCCTGGGTCTTTCCCTGATCAGCACTCTTGTGTGTCTGCTCCTGGCTTATCCACTGGCTATGATCTTACGAAAGAGAAATATCGGGAAAGGAAGCTTTGTGGTCTTTATTTTCATCCTTCCTATGTGGATGAACTTCCTGCTGCGTACCCTGGCATGGCAGACTCTGCTGGAGAAAAATGGTGTCATCAACGGCATTCTCTCCGCGCTGCATCTGCCAACCCAGTCTCTGATCAATACCTCCGGAGCCATTATCTTAGGTATGGTATACAACTTCCTGCCTTTTATGGTTCTTCCTATTTATAATGTGCTTTGCAAGATTGATGACAACACCATCAACGCAGCACAGGATCTGGGCGCAAACTTTTTCCAGACTCTGTTCTATATCTGGCTGCCGCTCAGTGTCCCTGGCATCATCAGCGGTGTCACCATGGTATTTGTCCCGGCGCTGACCACCTTCGTGATCTCTAACCTGTTAGGCGGAAGCAAGATCCTGCTGATCGGTAATGTCATCGAACAGGAGTTTACCAAAGGAAGCAACTGGCACCTAGGCTCCGGCCTTTCCCTGGTGCTGATGATCTTCATTTTACTGAGCATGGCGCTGATCGCCAAATATGATAAGAACGGGGAGGGAACTACATTCTGATGAAAACATTAAAGCACCATGCAAAACGAATCGTAGAGAACTTCTATCTGGTTCTGATCCTGATCTTTTTATATGCGCCTATCGTGACCATGATGGTCCTGTCCTTTAACAGTTCCAAATCCAGGACCCAGTGGGGCAGCTTTACCCTTCAGTGGTATACCCAGATGTTTGACAGTGCCACCATTATGGATGCTCTGGTCAACACACTGCTCATCGCCTTTGTATCGGCGCTGATCGCCACCATCATCGGCACTGCGGCATCCATCGCCATCAACAGCATGAAACCGCTGCCCCGGACGATCATCATGGGCATTACCAATATTCCTATGCTGAATGCAGATATCGTAACTGGTATTTCCTTAATGTTAGCGTTCATCGCTTTCGGCATTTCCCTTGGCTTTCAGACCATTCTGATCGCCCACATTACCTTTAATATCCCGTATGTGATCCTAAGCGTTATGCCAAAATTAAAGCAGACCAACAAGAGCACCTACGAGGCAGCCATGGATCTGGGCGCATCCCCGGTCTACGCCTTTTTCAAGGTGGTTTTCCCGGATATTCTCCCTGGAGTCCTGTCCGGTTTCCTGCTGGCATTTACCATGTCCCTGGATGATTTCATCATCACCCATTTCACCAAGGGAGCCGGCATCAACACCTTATCAACCTTGATCTATAGTGAAGTGCGCCGTGGAATCAAGCCTTCCATGTACGCCCTGTCCACTATTATTTTCCTGGCAGTTCTGGTGCTTCTCCTGATCACCAATTTCGCTCCAGGTCGCAAAAAAGAAGAGCATTAGAGGAGATTAACTGAATGAAAAGACGTGTATTTTTGTTTCCTACAGCCGTTTTCCTTGGCACTGCGTGTCTCCTTTCCGGCTGTGGCAAAAAATCTGCCACCGGCAATGCAGGTGAAGTGTATGTCTACAACTGGGGCGAGTACATTGATGAAGCTGTGATCACCATGTTCGAGGAAGAGACCGGCATCAAGGTAGTCTACGATATGTTTGAGACCAACGAGGAGATGTATCCAGTCATCGAAGCAGGCGGCGTCAACTACGACGTGATCTGTCCTTCCGATTACATGATCCAGAAAATGATCGAGAATGATCTTCTTGCCGAATTAAACTTTGACAATATTCCAAACATTTCCGAGATCGATCCGGAATTCATGGAGCGTTCCAAAGCCTTCGACCCGGAAAATAAGTACTCCGTTCCTTATACCTGGGGAACTGTGGGCATCCTCTATAACACCAGCATGGTAGCCCCGGAAGATGTTCCAACCAAATGGGCAGATTTATGGGATGAAAAGTTCAAGGGCGAGATCCTGATGCAGGACAGTGTCCGGGACGCCTTCATGGTAGCGTTAAAATCCCTTGGTTATTCCATGAACACAAAAAGTGAGTCTGAGCTTCAGGAAGCCAAAGGCCTGCTGATCCAGCAGAAGCCTCTGGTTCAGGCTTATGTAGTCGATCAGGTCCGGGACAAGATGATCGGCGGTGAGGCTGCCATTGGTGTCATCTACTCCGGCGAGATGCTCTATATCCAGGATGAGGTAGCCAGCCTTGGTCTTGACTATGATCTGGAATATGTGCTTCCGGAAGAAGGAACCAACGTATGGATCGATTCCTGGGTCATTCCGAAAAATGCAAAGAATAAAGAAAATGCTGAAAAATGGATTGATTTCCTGTGCCGTCCGGATATTGCCAAGATGAATTTCGAATACATTACCTATGCGACTCCAAACAAGGGGGCTTTTGATCTGTTAGACGAAGAAATACAGAATAACAAGGCCGTTTTCCCTGATATTGATTCTTTAGAGAACTGTGAAGTTTTTCAGTATCTTGGAGATGATGTGGATTCCATCTACAATAACCTCTGGAAAGAAGTAAAATCCAACTAAATTGCAACTGTCCATACCTTTGATCCACGTATTCCCACGGTCTGCGCACCGAATGCGCAAACTGTTAGAATAACTGTAACTATTCAGTACCTTCATAGTTACGAATAACTACACTTTTATTTACATTAGGGAGAATATTTACATGAAAAAATCTTACACTCGCATTTCCATGGCTGCTCTGGCAGTCCTTGCTGCTTCTGTATCTGTGACCGGCTGCGGCTCTTCCAAGTCCAGTGCCGACAAAGACAATGAACTCTACGTTTACAACTGGGGCGAGTACATTGATGAATCTGTCATTTCCCAGTTTGAGGAAGAAACCGGTATTAAGGTCATCTACGATATGTTCGAGACCAATGAGGAGATGTACCCGATCATCGAGGCTGGCGCTATTTCCTACGATGCTGTCTGCCCTTCCGATTACATGATCCAGAAAATGGTCCAGAATGACCTTCTGGCAGAGTTAAACTTCGACAATATCCCAAATATCAAGGAGATCGATCCGTTATACCTGCAGATGGCAAGCACCGCTTTCGATCCGGAAAACAAATATGCCGTTCCTTACACCTGGGGTGACCTTGGTATCCTCTACAATGACAAACGTTTAGAGGAGCTTGGCATTGACCCGCCTACCAAATGGTCTGATCTGTGGGATGAGCGTTTATCCGGCGAGCTTCTGATGCAGGACAGCATCCGCAGCGCATTCACCATTGCCCTGACAAAAAACGGCTACTCCTTAAACACCACCAACCCGGATGAAATCGCCATCGCCAAAAATGACCTGATTGCCCAGAAGCCTCTGGTCCAGGCTTACGTCATTGACCAGGTCCGTGATAAGATGATCGGCGGCGAAGCAGCAGTCGGCGTCATCTACTCCGGCGAGATGCTCTACATCCAGAACGAAGTAAAAGAACTGGGTCTTGATTACAATTTAAATTATGTTCTTCCAGAGGAAGGTACTTATATTTTCATCGACTGTTGGGTTGTTCCGAAAAACGCCAAGCACAAAGAAAATGCTGAAAAATGGATCAATTTCCTGTGCCGCCCAGATATTGCCAAGAAGAACTTCGAGTACATCACCTACTCCACTCCAAACAAAGGGGCTTTCGATCTGTTAGACGCAGATCTGCAGAATAACAAGGCGCTCTTCCCTGATATTGATAACCTGAAAAACGCAGAAGTGTTACAGTATCTGGGCGATGAAGTAGATGATCTGTATAATGAAGCATGGAAAGAAGTAAAGGCTGAATAATTGCAAAAAAATCCCTCATGGTATCATATAGATATTATGAGGGATTTTTTATATCTATTTTTCTTTACACTCGCTTTCTCTTTACACCAATCCCCATCGCCATCATGGTTATAACACTTCCGGCTATCACTGCCGCCAGAAAACCAATGGGGTTGGAGATCATCCAGATCACAAAAATTCCGCCGTGAGGTACCATCACGCCACAGCCAAAAAACATGGACAGAGCACCGCTGACAGCGGAACCCAGCAGACAGGCAGCCCGGACACAGGCATGACGTTCTGCAAATGGAATGGCTCCTTCGGTGTTAAACGTCAGGCCCATCATATAGTTGGATTTTCCTTTTTTCCGTTCTTCTTCTGTAAAATATGAAGGGAACAATGTCGTGCATAAGGCAATTCCCAGTGGCGGTACCATACCTCCTGCCATAACAGCAGCCATGACCTGATACTGGCCTGCAGCTGCGCTAAAGGCAGTTACCTCGGCTACACCGAATGCATAGGCGGTTTTATTTAAGGGGCCTCCCATATCCGCTGACATCATGCCGCCAAGAACGGCGCCTAAAAGAATTCCTGGTAATCCATCTAAGGAAGCTATGGTACTGTTGATCAGCAGATCCAGGGCTTTGATCCACGGACGGCAGATTGCCATCACCACTCCGGCTATTAAAATTCCAAACAGCGGATAAAACAGCATCGGCTTCATGCCATCCAGGGACTCCGGAAGATAAGAGCATGCCTTACCAGCCAACAGTGCCGCGCCGCCGCCTAAAAAACCTGCTGCCACTGCTCCTAAAAAGCCACAGTCAGCCACTGCGCCTACAGCCAGTCCAATCACCAGGCCTGGACGGTCTGCGATACTCATAGCGATAAATCCGGCCATAACCGGATAAATAATCTTGCGGATCACCATGCCGGCAGTCAAAAGCCACATAGCCATAGGGTATGTTCCGGGATTTCCCATACCGCCTGCACCGATTGCCGTGATACCCGTCCACACTCCCTTCTGCCCGTTTACCATCCTATAGGCACTTACATCCGCTCCCAGCAGATACGCCAGAGCCACCAGACAGCCACTTCCAACTGCCAGTGGCAGAATGTAGGACACACCATTCATCAGATGCTTATAAAATTTCCGAACAACATGTTCCTTTCCCATACCACCAGATGTTTTGTTTCCAGATATCTGACTGCCTGATATCCGGCTGCCGGCTCCAGCACCGGTTCCATCACTGTGATAGACAGGAACCTGCTTGTCCACCACCTGGCGGATCAGCTTCTCCCCATCGTGAATCCCTCTGGACACACTGGTGATCAGCACTGGCTTTCCGTCAAACCGGGCCATCTCTACCTGCTTGTCCGCCGCTACGATGATGCCGTCACAAGCCTGAATCTCTTCATCTGTCAGACGGTTTTTCACCCCGACAGCTCCGTTAGTCTCTACTTTTATGGTATAGCCCAGTTCCTCCGCTGTCTTTTCTAAGTTTTCTGCCGCCATGTAGGTATGGGCGATTCCGGTAGGACAGGCGGTTACAGCCAGAACCTGGTATTTTTGAACGGATGGCTCCACCTTTTCTGCGGCTTCACCTGTCACTTTTTCTGCCTCGTCAATGACCCGTAAAAACTCCTCTTCCGACTTTGCATTTCGCAGCTTCGCGGTAAAATCTCCATCCATCAGAAGCACCGCCAACTGGCTCAGCACCTGCAGATGTACATTATCCTCCGTATCCGGCGCAGCGATCAGAAACAACAGGTCTACCGGTGCGCCGTCCATCGCGTCATAGTCCACACCGCCAGGTACCACCATAGCGCTTAAACCAGCCTGCGCCACACCGCAGTTCTTGGCATGGGGAATGGCGATTCCACCTCCGATTCCTGTGGTTCCTTCCGCTTCCCGCTTTAACACACCCTGTTTATAGGCATTCTCATCCCTGATATTTCCGGATCTCACCATCAATTCCACCATCCGGTCAATAGCTTCCTCTTTGGTCTTCACCTGACCATGCAGTTCAATACTCTCTTTCTTTAACAGATCTGTAATTTTCATATGCACACTTCCTTCAGCTGGGTAAGAAGCGCCTCTGCCTCTTCTCTGGTGGCAAGCTGCTCCGAAAATGCACTGGCACTTCCGGTTGCGGCACCTCTTAAAAATGCTTCCTGATAATCTCCGGTCTCCAGATACCCTGTCAAAAATCCTGCTACCATGGAATCTCCGGCGCCTACGGAATTAACCACCTTTCCCTTGGGAGCCGGACATTCATAAACGGCCCCATCCTCAGCAACCAGCACTGCACCATCGCCTGCCATGGACACCAGTACATTCTCTGCCCCCATCGCCTGAAGCTTCTTCGCATAAGAAGCAATCTCAGCTTTATCACTGAGTTTCACATGGAAAATCTCTCCTAATTCATGATGATTGGGTTTGATCAAAAACGGATGATATGGAAGGACTTTGGTCAAAAGCTCTCTGGTGGCATCTACCACGATCCGGATTCCACGGCCATCCAGACGCTCCATGATCCGCTCGTACATATCATCCGGAAGCGTATTCGGAATACTTCCGGCAAGTACCAGAATATCTCCCTTCCTTAACTGCTCCAGCTTTTCATAGAGCTTCTCAATATGTCGTTTTTCAATATGAGGTCCCTGTCCATTCAGTTCCGTTTCCACCTCAGCCTTTAACTTCACATTAATTCTGGACATCCCCTCTTCTACCCGGACAAAATCAGCGCTTACGCCCCGCTCTGCCACCCGACGCTCGATCTCTTCTCCCGTAAAACCTGCAGTAAAGCCCAGCGCCACACTGTCCAGTCCCATATTTTTCAAAACTACGGATACGTTCAGTCCTTTTCCGCCTTCCAGGATCTGCTCATAGGTTGTCCGGTTGACCTCACCAACTGCAAAATGATCTGCCCGCACAATGTAATCAAGGGATGGATT
>PPYF01024790.1_pt1 | contig 16874 bp, 20 predicted proteins | sample 1559871 | NCBI WGS metagenome assembly PPYF01 (sample SAMN08240021, study PRJNA423297) | Human gut metagenome, whole genome shotgun sequencing project.
ATACCTAATTTCTAAGCATTCCACCAAGTCTTATCATAGAAGAATCCTATTTACAGACTTTTCTTCATACCCTCTTATTTTTAGTCATAATACTTTTTATCAATACAACATTTTTTAAATTTCTTTCCACTTCCACAAGGACAAGGGTCATTTCTTCCTACTAATTTTCTCTCTACCAAATTACTTCTAGCAAATTCTGATTCAGACCATGCAATTAATTGTTTTCCCCGCTTTTCATGCGTAAATTGTCTCCATAAATTCAATGGGATTCCACCGTTCTCTAGGCTTGTTTCTCCATTTAAATTATAATCAACAAAACATATAAAATTATCATTACTTTGAAACAACTCCTTACTTTTTCTTCCATCTTCTTTATAAACATTTAAATATACAGAATCTGCTTCCATCGTACCATGTTTGATAATATCTTTTGGATTGGCTATATTCTTAATATTTGATACCCACAAAATTGCTTCATCTATTATTTCCAAAATTTCAATTCGTTGATTTATATCACCTATAAACACATGAGCCCTTAATCTTTTTTTGTTTTCCAGACTACAGTCTTCAACTTGCCTAATTCTGTATGATTCGCTATTGTATTGTGGATACTTATAATATTTTATTTCTTCTAAATCAATTTCTTCTTCTGAAGGTTCAAATAATATTTCATCCCCCCTTTTAAGCATGTTGTCTATAACTTTGGGAAATGATTCTCCATTATAATTTATAACTATTTCAATCTCTGTTTTTAAAAAACGTATCCAACTTGCTTTTAAACGCACATTATGAATGCCTATCCAATATTGCTCAAATTCAGGATATTTTTCATAAATTTGAATCGCAACTAATAGTGCAGATTGCCTACAAAATTTCCTATTGATTACTTCAAAATCTAATTCTATATTTATTTGTTGAGGATTTTGAGATACATATATTCCTCTACATTTTATTCCCGGTACACTTAATTTTTGCTCTAACATCATATAAGACACATATGTATTATTTGCAACGGGTTGTATTATCTCAATATATTCATTAAAAAAAAGTGAAACTCCTAATAGTACAGCACTTGCTACGTCATAAGTATTATTAATTATTGTATCAAATTCATATGCTTTTAATGTTTTTTCGGATAAATTTCCTTCTTCTGTGTAATGAAATACAATCTCCCTTCCATCCTCTCTAAATAATACCCCTCCATGATTGATTGCGTTTCTAATATTTACGTCTATTTTACTTTGTAATAATTCAAATCCATTTTTTCTTAAAACATCACAGATTGGCTTTAACATTCTTTGGCTACTGTAATCTTTCTCCACTGTACAATTTATAATTAAAACTATTACCCTAAAAAGATTTGTTAAACATCCCTCCAAGAGATTAACGTATGTCGGTATTCTATACAATCTGTTTTTAGTAATTGTATCATCAATAGTCTTTTCTAAATCAACGATAATATCTGTTATTTGTCTATAGGTATTATATCCCATATAAAAATATTCTAATACATCTTCACCGACCTTAACAGTATTGGTATTATTTTCATATAATTTCTGTAAGCCCTTAAACGTAGCCTCTTTCACATCCTGATTCCAAAACTCACCCGGTGACGTTAATATAATTTCAGATAAAATATTTAAAAAGTCTGGTCTTACTTCCCCCGTATAATCCAATCTATTTTTAAGCTTTTCTATAATAGTATCACAGCCAATAGGTTCATGTTCGCCATATTTTTGTCCGCGATAAATCATTCTATACGTTTCGAATGTATTCAAAAAAATCCCTCCCTATATAGTCAAGTGTTTTTTCCTTATTTTTCAAGGAATTTTTAGTTACATATCTCAGATGAATGAGCTACGAAAATGGGTATTTCTGTGTATCTGGTACGAAAATAGTTCTGTATTGCTGAAAAACAAAGGTTTTCTAATAAACTCGAAATTACTCCAATCAAATGCTCTCGCATAGTGCGTTTCGCTTCCGACATCAATACCAACAATCAAAGTTTTTTCAGTTATGGATGCAATTTTTGCGTTCTGTGTGTTATAATTCATTTCATATACCTCTCTGTTCAATAAGATTTTTACTAACCGCTCAAAGTCAGTAATCTTATTTTACTCTGAGGTATTTTTTTCTCAACCTTCTTTCTTGGAATTCCCTATATTTGAATTATACAAGAAGCTCCTATCAAAACCATTATCAAAGATTTTATATAATTGTTATTTTTCCAAGAGGTACTGGTTCTTTTAGTTTAATTCTTTCATAACTTACATTACTTTGCATTTCTCTTATTTCTGAAAACACATTAGTTAGTAGTAACTGCTCATTTAAAGAATTCTTTTCAAATAGATACGCAAGCATAAAGATTGGAATGGCATGTCGATTTGCTTCATTATCATGATACTGTATCCTTTTATCAACAAATAGATACATGGTATCAACATTTCCTTCCTTAGTAAAGTCAATCTGATTATCAAACAGTTCATTTAGTCTATTGATATGTCTTTCTAAATATGCTTGATGTTTTTCCAATTGATTGTCATATATCTTTTTAAATGCGTCTTCGATTCTTATATAGTTTTCACGATTCTGATATACATTCTCTTTCCATTTGCATTCAATAATCAATAAGTTTTTTCCTATTTTATCATATATTGCAACGTCAATATCACTATTAAAGGGCTTTCCTCTAAATGTCTGATTAGGTACCCAATAATTATAATTTGTAGTAAAAAGAATATTCCAATACTTTTTGCTATGCTCAACAATATAATCAATTATTGATTGGGAAACCGTATCATCCTTATTCTCGAAACGTATCCCTTTATAGTAATGACCATTTACTATTGAAAATTGAAAATCATTTAATACTATAGAACTCGGTATCCAAATAATATTTTCCTTAAATTTTAACAGAGGAAATTCGGTAAAATTTCCACTTTCCACATTAACATCCATTGCGAAATAATCAATATAACCAATTACGGAATCCCTTGATAGCCCTACTTGCTTTCCTAATGCCAACATTTTGGGAATATCATATTGACAAACATATTCCAGCTCTCCCACCATAGTTGACGAAACCAACATATATTTCTGCATGCAAAGTCTGCTCAGATAATAAAGCAATGCTAAAAAAATGGCCAACTCATCTTTACTCCCAATAATCACTTGATTCATCTTATCGTTTATGCTTCTAAGTGACGATGACGATATTTTATTTAAATTTGACATTACACGTTTCTTGCATAATTCAAAATATTTAATATCAATAACATTTGCCATTCTTTTTAGTATATTATAGTATATATTAATCTTCTTAGGATGTATTATCAATTCCTTTATACTAATTTTGTCAATTAAGTATTTTTCGCATTCAACAAATATTTCGCGTTCTGCCTCAGCATTCAAAGTATCATCCAAACCATAATAATACAGTAGTTCTTTATTATATTTTTCCGAAATAACAGGAAAGTAAAAACTATATTCGTTATCCCCTTCCGGTTTTATTTTTACTTTTGAAACACAATCACGGATTTCTCTTATCTGCTCTCCTCGTTTAAATTCGTCATGTAACTGCAATACATATTCAATAAATGAATATTCTTCATCTGGACCAGGTATATGTGTTCTCTTTGAAAATTTAATCTTCCTATCAGATGTGAGTTCCTTATGAATGTACCAGTATATAGCCTCTCGGAGAGGATTAACTAAATTAAGATATTCATTTGAATCTTCCAACCCGGCCTTAATAGATTCTTCTGATTTCATTTTATAGTTCATTTCTAAAACAATAAGTGGAAAAAGAATCTCTCTATAGAAATCATGGTTAAGTAACTGTAGCTTTTCAGAAAATACCCTATCTACATCTTTTTTAATAGCATCTGCTATTTCTTTCCTTAGTTCATATTCTTGCTGTCTTTCCATACATCATACCTTTTCTTCTAAAATAACGTTTTTACCAGATAAAAACCACTTTTACCAAATAGTAAGAGTTTTGCCAGATTGTATCTTTTGCCCGACAAAACCCTCATTTTCAAACTCTCCAGCGTTATCCCCATCCCCCTATCTGCGGAAACTTATTCATCTCAGCTTCCGCAAAAACACAACTCCATATTGCACAAAAAATGCCGCAAACGCCCGCAAAATCAACCTTTCCGCACGAGAAGCACGGCGGTTTCCACATGCGGTGGAACGGATATTTTATACTACATGGCAAAAATATTTTTATTACATAGTGGATGAGCAAATTTCTTCGTCAATTTTACCCCTCTTACCCCTTTTAAACGAAAATCACCCCTTTATGAATAAATTTACCCCTTTTTATACCCTCCCCAGAAATCACACTTTCTTTAAGTATAGTTATTTTGATCTTTCCTTATCATATTCCAAGGCCTGGTACTCTCTTTGCAATTCTTGTGACAGTTCTTCTTCGCTTGGAAGATATAGTTTATACTTTGACGCAAAAATCTGTGTTTCATTTTCCGGCAACGTATACTTTACTACAGATTCACTTTTATCCGCACAGAGAACAATTCCTATGGGTGGATTATCCCCCTCATTCATCAGTTCACGTTCGTAATAATGTACATACATCTGCATCTGTCCTAAATCCTGATGTGTCAAATCTCCAATTTTTAAATCAATTAATACAAAGCATTTCAAGATGTAATTATAAAAGACAAGATCTATCCGGAAATGCCGCCCATCAAATGTAATTCTCTTTTGTCTGGCAACAAAAGAAAAGCCTCTCCCCAATTCTAAGAGGAATTTCTGCAAATGCGTTATCAATGCTTCTTCAAGGTCGTTCTCGTAGAAATCATCATTTGGGCTTAATCCCAGAAACTCTAATACATATGGATCGCGTATAATATCCTCTGGAACTTTTGCAGGCTCCAATTTCTGGATTTCTTCCGATACCTTTTCTTTATTCTGACTAGAGAGCAGCCTTTCATAAAAGAAGGAATTAATTTGTCTTTCCAACTGTCGTGTGCTCCAATTGGATTTTATTGCTTCTTCTGTATAAAATTCACGGGCATTTTCATTTTCCACACGCATAAGCAGACGATAATGTGTCCAACTCAATTCGTCACGCAGTGCGTGACTATTTGGAAATGTTAGATAAAACTGTCTCATGTATTTAAGATTAGTCGGTGTAAAACCTTTGCCAAAATCCACAGTCATCTGTTTGGATAATTCCGCTATTAGTCTGCTGCCATATTCTGCTTTTTCATAGCCATCCTGCTGTTCCACAATACTCTTTCCTATATTCCAGTATGCTTCCACCATTGCAAGGTTCGCAGTTTGATATACTTTATTTCTGGCCTCAGAAAGAATTCTTTTAATTTGTTCATAAAATTGTTGTTCCATTCCGTTCCTCCCCTATTCAAAATATCAAACAAATTGCGTAAAACAATTATGATTCAAATCGTTTATTTTTGCTCTTTAAATATTTCATCAATAAGGTTCATATAAAACGTTGAATCTACTATTTTGCTTCCATGATATCCACTATTTAACTGGATGTCCTTGACTAATTTCTTTGAATTACCTCTTTTATATATCTCTTTTTCCAAACTCTTATCCAAAATATCTTTCACATCTATGTGTTTACTTTCAGCAGCTCTCATTACCCCTTCTTTTATATTATCAATATATCCTCCCCTAGTTCTTCTATTAACAACCCACGCAAAAAAATTGTAAGGATTCCTTGTATCAGGTGAAGCCACATGACACTTATGACAAAGCAGGAACAAATTCTCCGGGACATCCTTTCCACCAAACTGTTTTGCTAAAATGTGACAACGTTCTAATCCGCTTACATTCCATATTTGATTAATGCTCACATTTAAATCATCATCTCTATGTATCATAGGTTTTCCGCATGCCCAACATTCAGGTTCACCCCAATCATTAACAACTACTTCAACTTCATTAAAATCGCTATCATTACTCAATTCCTCAATCTCAAAAGAATTCTTATTAATACCTTTATTACGCCAATATTTTGCAATATTTGATCGAGATATCATAGTTGTCCCCCCCCAAGTAATTTTCAAATTTTTTATCCAAATGATTTCCAACCTCTGTTTTAATATAGCACAAAATTTCAATATTTTTGAATCATGCAAAATGATATACCTTTTTCCTAGTATGAAAGGGTTTACAACATTGCACTTTTCTCCAGCCCTCTCATTTTCAAACTCTCCGGCGTTATCCCCGTCCCCCTATCTGCGGAAACTTATCCATCTCTATTCCTTTAAAAACACAACTCAATTTTCTTCAAATAATCCCGCGACCCCGCCTAGAATCAAGGTTTCCGCACGAGCAACACGGCGGTTTCAACATGTGTTGTCACTAACATAGGAACACACATCTTTTACCTCGTCTACAATATGGGAACACAATTCTTTAGTCTTATCCACAATACCAGAAGACTTTCCAAAACGCTCCTTTGCATTTCCAATTTCATTTTTAAATCCTGTTTTATATATGAAAGTTATTTTATAGGGATCTTTGTTTCCTTCCTCATCGAAGCCACCAACTATAACTTTTTCAATTATACTCTCAAAAATTCCTCTATCAAACTCCTCCAGAACTTCATTCTGAGATAATGCTTTTCTAAAGTCAGCTACTCTTCTCTGTAAAGAATCTTCTTCATCCATTTGCTGTTCCAGCAATTTTATTTTTGCTTTTAGATCTGACAGTTCCTTTTCAAATCCTACGTCTGTTTCTTCATAAATATCTTGCGCGACGATACCCGTTAGATAATTATCCAAAAGTTTCTTTCTTTTACCTTGAACTACATTTACACGTTTTTGAAGATTTATTACCTTGTCTTTAATGGTATCGCCACTTAATGTCTTTTCAATTCTATGTATAAATTCTTCCAGAACATCTTTATTGTCAGCACATAACATTCGATAAGATTCGATAAAAGCATCTTCTATCACCTCTTCTGGAATACCTTTACTATCCGGACAGAAACGCTTACCAGATTTCGTAGACTTTACACACTGCCAAATTGTCTTTTTATATTTCGAACTGCTATGCCATCTTCTTCGAGATAGACTTGCACCACAGAAACCACATTCCAACATACAACTAAACGCATACTGTCTACTGAACTTTTCTCGTTTTCCCGGAGTTGCAGATTTTCTATTTCCATTCCTCCGATTGCGTATTTCCTGTGCCCTTGCAAATGTTTCTTCCGAAATTATTGGCTCATGATGATCTCTAATATAGAATCTATCCTCTTCGCCCAAATTTTCTAGTCTTCTTTTTGAGAGAGGATCTACAGTGAAAGTCTTACCTAAAAGAATATCTCCTTTATATTTTTCATTATTTACTATACCCATTACACTGGAAGAAGTCCACGGATTCCCTCTAATTGTCATATTTCCTTGTTCATTCAATTCTCTGGCAATCATGGTGCTACCGGCACCAGCTACATATCTATCAAAAATATAGCGTACAACTTTTGCACCTTCTTCATTTATTGAAATAGATTTTGTTACCACATCATAATCATATCCAAGACATCCTTGAAAACCAACCAGCTCTCCACGTTTCATTTTCATCTTTAAGCCCTTTTTTACATAAGCAGAAGTATTTTCAACTTCCTGTTGTGCAACAGAACTTAAAATTGTCATAAGAAATTCTCCATCTTTTAAAGTATTTATTTTCTCTACTTCAAAATAAACGGCAATATTTCTTTCCTTTAACATCCTGACATATTTCAATGTATCTAAGGTGTTTCTAGCAAACCGAGGAATGCTTTTTGCGATGACCATATCAATTTTACCAGACATACAATCTTGTATCAATCGCTGGAATTCTTCACGTTTGTCTGTTTTCGTTCCGGTAATAGCTCTATCCGCATAAACCCCAGCAAACACCCATTGCTTATTATTTTTTATCAAATCAGTATAATACCTGACCATAGAGTTATAGCTTTTTATCTGATCTTCATCATCTGTACTGACACGACAATATGCAGCAACCCTTAAGCGATTCAACTTCCTTACTTTCGCAGAATCATCAAACGGGTTATTTGCTTTAATAATCTCAACTTCCATTTTGTCCCCCTTTGTGTTCCTATCGCAGTGTATATATTGATTATATTCCAACACAGAAAAGAAGTCAAGCTGTAATATTGGATACTACACCATAGTCTCTCATCAATCTTTTTTGAATTAACTGATACTCTGTATCACTAATCAGTTTCTTTGACAAAAGCTGTTTTAACATTGACAACTGCATACTATATCGAAGCAGTTTCTTTCCATCCATTTCATTTCCCCTTTCAGATTTCTTGTTTACCTGCAGGTGGCTGCCGGAATACAGCCTCATTGGAATCTCACCATCTTTTCAGACCGGAGCAGCTAATCTCCGGAAGTATCATTATCAGAAGCATTATCATCGCTCAAAGTTCCGTATCTCTGTCTGTGATCAGATATTTTTCGCTCGTACCTTTACTTCAATATCCACAATAATATTTCTTCGTTTCCAATGCTTAACGACTTTGCGACACGATGTCGCAAAGTGCCAAGCACAGATAGTCATGGCGTATCTGCCACACAGCTCCAATGCTCCTATGTCCTGCAGGAAAAATATTCACTTGTCAAGGTACGCCTGTTCTGTAGATACACGGAATAGAAAGGGATATTCCATGCCACTTATCCAGAACTAAATTTTAAAATCCAGAATTTTGGTAATTAACTTTGTCTCCAATCTCCGCCGCAGCGTTTCATCCACACAGTAATGAACTTGTCCATATTCGTCATATAATTTTCTTACAGACAATGATGCTATGTAGCTTTCATAATGCTTTAACACCGCATTGATTGCTTCAATATCTCCATTCGATGCCGCTCTGATAATGTGAAAGGACGGCATATCAAGTTCTTTATCCTTGTTACTTTTTTTGCTCATTCTGATATTCCTCCATTATTTTTTTCATCAATTCAAGAGAGCGTTTTCGATGCTCATGGACCGTGCTGCGCACAAGATTCATTGCCCTGGCAATTTCTGTATCACTCATATCCATAAAATATGAAAGCAAAACCACATCTCGCTTCTTTTCTGAAAGCAACTGTATTGCATACGCAAGCAATGCGTCTTTAACTTCAATGTCATATCCAAGTACCTGAAAACACTTGCTTTCCACCTCATATTCGTCCATAGTATAAAGTCTGCTCTGTTCCTTCTCAGAAAGTTCTGAAAACAGTACCTCATGTTTCTGTCGATATGCCATATGTCTGTGATAATCAACTGCCTCTCCTTTTAATGCCAGCTTGCATAGCCGGTCAAACTGATTCCGAATTGTCAGTTCATCATTGGAAGAAGATTTCCTCATAAGAGTTCACCTCCTTCCCCTTCCACCAGAACACGGATGAAGTCTTTATTTCCCTTTCATCCAATGTCCCGAATGGGTGATCCCTGATGTTCGGTTCAGGAAGAAAATTTTTAAAAAAATTTTCATATATACAAAATGCGCCCGGAAAGGCTGTTGCCCATCGGACGCATCTAATATCAAAACAAATTGTAACCCCTATAACAATATAGGTTTTTACCCCAGATCCCAGGGTGTTTGACAGAGCATTGCAAATTAAGATTTTTTTAATTGTATACCTGACAATCGGTGATACCGATAGCGAAAAACATCTTTAAAACCCACTCAGCTCTCCGGCAAAATTCCGAAAGCAAAAAAGAGCATTCAAATAGCCCTTTTCGGAATTTTGTTTTTTTTATCCGAAAAAGGATTTGAATACTCTATCTAGGTTTAAACCCCTATAAAATAACAAGCTATAACCCTTTTCACTTTTCAAACACAGGGTAATACACTATATTTATGGAGGTGAATAAACATGGATATTTCCAAAACACTTTTTGCAACAATGGTAAAAAATGCCCGCATGGACTTACACTGGACACAGGAAGAACTTGCGGAAAAGCTCGGAGTATCAGCCACTTATTTAGGTGATTTAGAGCGACATAAAGGCACTCCCAGTTTGCCACTGTTTTGTAAAGCTATGCGACTGCTGAATCTTTCTGCAGATGATTATGTATATCCAAATGGAAATGCTAACAACGCTACATATAAACAATTACTGCGCTTATTAACCCATTGCAGCGAACATCAACTTCAGGTTCTTCTTGCAACCGCTACTGCTCTATTGCAACCCGAACCAGATTCCATTGATAATCATAACGAATAGATTTTGACAAATTCTGATAAAACACTGGTATTTTCCAATATTTTTCTACAAACAACTTCAAAAAAAATGGCTCATTTCCATTTCACAGGAACGAGCCATTTTTATTACTAAAAAGTCATTTTTTTATTTTTTCTATAATCTTTTCTATTTCCGGATTTTTTTCCAGCAATCCCACCCCGGCTAATAATTGGATACAATCTACATATCCTTGACAATATGCCTGTCCTTCCGCCATAAATGCCTTATGTTGCAAAGCTTCTACATACACCTCTATATTTTTTCTTTGATCTGCCTGCAGTTTGTCTACTACCGTTACATATTTTTTCTGAGCTTCTTTTTTCAATTTATCAGCTTCTCTCAATTCTGAAAATTGAATATAGCTCTTTCTTTCCACATTTTCACATCGAAGACTGTTTAAAAAATTTCCTATCTGCTCCCATACTTCGTTCTGCATATCAGTACGCTCCTTTCAAAATACAACACCAGTATTGATGCTCCCATATATTTATTGTGACCATTCTATGATAATTCAGCATATTTTTTCTTAAACTTCATCTTTAGAAGTATATTAGCATTCCAACTCGATAAAATCAATTATGAATACTTCAACTTTAGAAGTGAGGGATGGAATGAAAATATATTGGAATGGACATTCAAAAAATATTATTGGCAACAGGCTCAGGGAATTGCGAACAGCACAGGGAATATCCCAAAAGACACTTGCAGTCCGACTACAAACCGAGGGATTTGAATTTACAGATTTAACAATCCTACGTATCGAACAGGGAAAAAGATTTGTCCCTGATTATGAGATAGTTGCCATCGCAAACTACTTTCATATCTCTACTGACTATCTTTTAGGGATAACCGATACAAAATAAGCGGCTCTGACCTATTTCTGGCAGATACCGCTTATTTTTGTTTTATCTCATTATTAAATTTATATCCAATTCCCCATACAGTTAAAATATACTCTGGTTTCGATGGATCAGGCTCTATTTTCTTACGTATTCTTCGTATCAAGCTCATCACATTGTCCTCTGCCCTATAATAAGGTTCCTTCCAGACTTGATTATATATTTGCTCTTTAGAAAATACCTGTCCGGGGCTTTTTGCCAATAGATAGAGGATGTCAAACTCATAGTTTGTCAACTCTATATTCCCACTTTTCACTTTAACAGTACGGTATTTCGGATCAATAATAATATCCCTATACTCTAAGCGTTTGTCATTTTGGAATGTATTCATCAACACAAGTTTGCTTTTCTCCTCCATGAAAAGTATAACTTCCTCAAAATCTATTTCTTCTTCATCAAATATGGCAATCAATACTTTTCCCACACCACCATCCCTTTCCGCTTCATTTCTATAACACAAGAGGCTTTTCTGCTGGTTTTTCTTATTTATAAAACACCAACTTCTGGTTAAGTTCTAGATGAGTTATAGACGGTCTAATTGAAAATTGTCCGATAGAATACGACAAAAACAAACGGAGCCGACAACCTGAGAGTGTGATCTCCCAATAGGGTCTCTGCGTCTTAGCGTCTGGCTCTTTGATAACAGTTGAGTATAACTATCTTCAAATAGTGTAGCTTGTAAAGCAACAGTTATAATAACTTTCCATTGGGAATATCCATAAATGGTTGGTTTTGTCCACGAAATAAATATTATCTTACCCAGAGACGCTTTTGACAAATGAAGAATACGCCAATCCAAAGTACAATCCCGACGAAAAGTACCACTACTTTGTTTATAATCCAAACAGGACTATCCATCCCTGCAAAGCGAACAAATAGATAAAAATACTGTATGGCATGAAATCGCAACAGGCTTATTGATAAAATGGAAAACAACCATATAACACCTACCGCCATTGTTGGAATATGTGAAGCACCACTTAACATGGAAAGAAACACACAAACACTGGATAAGAAAAATGCCGTAGGTACAAAAGTAAGCATTAAATCTCCAATCGTTGCACTTTGTGTGATTACCGAAATGCCCACCATGCCTACAACAGCAAACACAGTAATTGCCCCAAAGATAAGAACAAACCTGCGTACGACCCAAACAAAGAGGAATTTCCCCTGTGCAGAAATCACGTCAAACATTTGATCCGATCTTGTTTTGCACCACTCACCAATGGCGATAGCCATATAAAATGGGAAAATAACTTCAAATCCTAAGTAGCCCCAATTCACATTACGCCCACCCGTTGCACAGACAATTAAAAAAGTTGTTGTTAACAGCGCAGAAATCCAAAATGGGTTAATTCCAATAATCTTGCTTTCATACTTCATGGTCAATCTGCCCTCCAGAATCGCTGTTTAGTAGCGACAAGAGCAATCGCCAGTCCGCCGATACTCAGCATAAACGCCAGATTAAGACAAGCGCTTCCTAAATGAATTTCCAAATACCTTGGATGCTGCCAAATTAGCTTTGCTAAGTCGCCTTGTGTAAAGATATAGAATGGTATCGGTTCCGCCTGATCTGTGGTAAAAGCGTTGATAAGGAACAACACGGAATAGACCAAATATACCAGCCGAATATCCAAAAGCTCTGGTAGCATGACACTACTGGTTACTATGAAGAAAGTTGCTGGAAGTATGACGCATAATGAAACGCTCAAAAAAGCGCTCACATACTCGCCAATCGTTACATCTGACGGACTAAACCATATAAAACCAACTAATGATAAAATCAGCAGCGAATACATCAATGTAAGAGCAAATAAAAAATTGCCTAAAAATTTTCCTCCAATGTAACTTGCTTTCCCAATCGGTGTGGTCATAAATAAATCTCTACGGTGGTTTTTTCGATCATCCACCATGCGTCCAGCAGTTAAAAAGAGAATACCAAACAGTAAAATCAAACCATCAAAGGAGAAAACACGACGCACATAGTAGTGAATATCTCCTAAAAATTCTATTCTTGTAAGGTTTGCAGTAACTGGCAGACAATCCAGCATGGACGATACCAACACAAACAGCAGGACAATCCAACCAGCAATGTGTTTTATCTGCATTTTATACTCATACTTTGTAATAGATAGCATCTTACTCATAGGATTTTCCTCCCATGCAATATACATAGGCATCTTCTAAGGTTTCCGGCACTACCCTTGCTGAAAAGTGATTGTTTTCATCCATTATGCGGGCTTGAATTTTATTATGCTCGTAAGTTGTGGAAAGCACCACGGTTTTCTTTTGAAGCACAATCAAGTCGGTTTCATTTTCCAACTCAACGGTTTTTACTTTCCCGGCAACATGGGAAAGCAAATCGTCTGCACTTCCATGGAAAAAGAGTGTGCCTTTCCGCAAGACTGCAAGCTGTTCACAAAGTTGGTAAACATCCTCAACAATATGTGTGGACAGCAAGACACATTTTCCGTCTTTAGCAAATCTGGAAAGAACACTGCGAAATCGGACACGTTCTTCCGGGTCAAGCCCGGCCGTCGGTTCATCCACAATCAAAATATGTGGATCTCCGATTAACGCCTGGGCAATACCGACACGCCGCTTCATACCACCGGAAAGTTGGCTTATCCGACGTTTCGCAAATTGTGCCATATCCACTTGCTCCAAGATGTCCATAACTTTTAATGGTTTTTTTACTCCTTTGAGTTCAGCCATATAGCTGACAAAATCTTGTACGCTCAAGGAGGGGTACATATTCAGCTCCTGCGGGAGATAGCCAATTAAACGCCGCACTTCGTCCCCCTGCTTTTGAGTATCAAAACCACAAATAGATATGCTGCCGGAAGTAGGCTTTGAAATAGTTGCCAATAGTTTCATCAAGGTTGTTTTTCCAGCACCGTTATGCCCAAGAAGGCCAAACACCCCCTCCTTCACAGAAAATGTAATGTCACTAAGGGCATGAACAACATTAGGTTCTTTTCCATAGTCTTTATCCAGGTGTTGAATTTGCAATATGCTCATTTTTGTACCGCCTTTCCTATATCGTTGCAAAAGTAATACAACTACATTGTGATTTCTCCGTTAATGATGGTAATGGCTCTGTTCTTAAAGATGAATACCCATAGATAATAAAAATGCAGAACCAATAACTATGAGCGAATGCAGCTCATTCGTTATCGGCTCTGCGACTTTGCGTCTGGCTCTTTGATAACAGTAATATGAAGTTGATGTACGTTGACTAAAGTTTCCCGTTTACATTTGGGGCAAAACAATGGGAAATTCTCCAGTTTTGTGTCCTGCCGGATTTTTGTCCTCGTTTTACTGGCGCAGATCGGACATAATACAAATTCTTCAACAAACATTTTATTTTTTCTTATCAGAAGTAATGATCGGTTTCCCGTCGCTATCCAGTAAAGGACACAAACCGCCAGCGTTACCGAATTTTGAGAACAAATAATTTACCCCCGTCTGTTTGTCAACGATAATATAGACAGCCTTTGCAACACCCTCATTCTCCATAATTTCAAATCTTTTTTCCGACATTTTCTTCAGCCTCCTTTAATTTAATAATTTCTTGTTGTCAAAAATCCAATAACTGATTTTATACATAACATAGTTCCATACAACAGTAATAACCGGAGAAGCACAAAAAAGTATAACAATTAACTTTGTGGTAAATGAAACTCCTAACGCTATTAACAGTTGATAAGCTCCATAACAAACAATCACCGGAACGACAAATGCAATCAAAGTCATCATTCTTGCCTTTTCAGCACCGAACTTGAAAAGCAAAGGAATGGAAACGCTGCCAAAAATATCTGCAATAATAAAACCGATTGCAGTAGCGCCTAAACTCATTAAAAATGATGTAACGCTATTGATTTTGTGTAGAAGCATTCCGCCAATAGTGCCTAAAACAGTTCCCACTAAAACTCCAACAAGAGAAAAGATAGCCAGAACAATAAATTTACTGATAACATAGTCCTTTTTTGATATTGGCATAATCATTGCATATTTTGTCCATTTGGATTGGCTGTCGAAGCTAAAAGTAGTAATGATCATCATGCTACACAATATCCCACTCGCAACAACACAGGTTTCTGCGCCTCCTTGTGGAATGGTAAAGCAGGCAAAGACCAAAAGCATAAAGAACATGGATTTTGCATTATGTCCGATATTATATAAATCTTTCAAGATAAGGCTTTTCATCTGGTTTGTTCTCCTTTCACATATAGAAGCAGAATATCATCAATCGTTGCGTCATCTACTATTGCATTTTTATATTTTCTTCTGGCTTTTTCCTTGTCGGCTATAAGCACATTCCATTGATAGTCATCTTTGCGATAAGCAAGGACTTCTGATTTATCAATCTGGTCAAAAATAACTGCTCCGCAGCGAATAATACCATAGTGATAACGCAATTCATCTTTAGTTTTACAAAAAAGCACTTTTCCCTGATGAATAAAGGTAATGTAATCAGCAACTTTCTCTAAATCCGTTGTAATATGAGAGGACATCAAAATAGAATGATTTTCGTCCTGTACAAATTCAAGGAAAACATCAAGAATATCGTCACGCATGACAGGATCAAGTCCACTAGTCGCTTCGTCTAAAATCAACAGCTTAGGTTTATGAGAAAGCGCAACGGCTATACATAGTTTCATTTTCATTCCTTTGGATAGTGTCTTTATTTCTTTATCTATTGGAAGTTGAAAGCGTTTCAGATACTCTTGATATAAGTATTCGTCCCACTGTTTATAGGCAGCCTCGGAAATTTTCCCGACTTTAGCAGGGGTCAAGGTTTCATAAAAATTGATACCATCGAACACAACGCCTATGTCCTCTTTGAGTTGCTTTAAAGATGATAATTCCTGTCCCCAAAAAGTGACCGTACCATCATCTTTATTGATAAGGTCAAGAATTGCATTGATAGTTGTACTTTTTCCGGCTCCATTTTCGCCAATCAGTCCCATAATAGTTCCTTTTGGAACAGAAAATGAAACATGGTCTAACTTAAAGTCGGTGTACTGTTTTGTTAAATTTTCCACCTGTAAAATAGTGTCCATATTTAGTCCTCCTCTTGATAAAACATCGTTAAAAGTTCAATTAACTTTTCTAACGCGATTCCACTTGTACGGCCAATGTCAGCAGCTTCTTGCAAATGTTCTTCCGCTAACCTTTGCTGCTCCTCTTGATAAAAGTCCTTATTCTGTGCCGATACAAAGCTTCCTCTGCCGACAGTCGTTTCAATGAAGCCGTCCCTTTGCAAATCCTCATATGCTTTTTGAACGGTAATAACACTTACATGGATCGATTTTGCCAATGCCCGCATAGAGGGAATAGGGTCGCCAGTTTGTAATTCGCCACTCATAATCATAGCTTTTATCTGTGATGTTATCTGTTCATATATCGGCTTGCTTGTATTACTGCTAATGATGATTTCCACAACATCCCTCCTCTTGTCCTATAATGTACTTATTGAACATGTACATTATAGAACAGATAATAGTACTTGTCAAGTTATTTTCTAACACAAACCAAAGTGCCGACAGCAACAGTTCATAAACACTCATTGCTATCAGCACTTAACTCGTTACCCCACAAGCTTATCTTCTTCCAATAACTATCTGAAATATATCCCGGTTCTTCAGTTTCATCCTGAATTAGTAGATAGTGTTAAAAATTATACATCCTTTTTATTTTGTATATAACTAACTAAAAACTCCTCAATTGGTTC
>PPYF01221759.1_pt1 | contig 16873 bp, 9 predicted proteins | sample 1559871 | NCBI WGS metagenome assembly PPYF01 (sample SAMN08240021, study PRJNA423297) | Human gut metagenome, whole genome shotgun sequencing project.
GATGTATTCAATGCCTGTTTCACAAGATGTGGAACCGCAATACCGACAAAAGAGATGGGACCGGCAAACGCGGTTACTGTCGCAGAAAGAACACTTGATAATAAAATCAATGTCACTCGGAAGATTTTTATGTTCACACCCATACTCTGTGCATAAGCTTCACCCAGCTGGTATGCCCCAATCGGTTTTGAAAGCATAAAAGTCAGTACCACCGCAACCGCAATGATCACAGCTGCCACTTTGACATTACTCCAGCTCATACCAGAGAAACTTCCCTGAGACCATCCGTGAAGATTTACAATATCCGAATCTTCTGCAAAAGTAACCATAAAATCTGTAATTGCAGAGCAGATATAACCAATCATAGTTCCTGCGATCAGCAAAGTAGCCATATGCTTGATCCTTCTGGATACCAGAAGAATAAATCCAGTTGCGATCAGCGAGCCTATAAAGGCTGCAATGATCAATGTGTAGGAAGATACCTTATTGAATTTCTCCAGGAAGTAGATCATTGCCAGCGCGACAACCATCTTTGCGCCCGAAGAAATACCCAGAAGATAAGGTCCTGCGATCGGGTTTTCAAAAAAAGTCTGCAGCAGAAAACCAGAAAGTGAAAGTGCACCACCTAAGATAGCAGCCATCAGAAGACGCGGCATTCGGATTTTCCAGATGATATTATATTCTGTCTGTGCGCCTTCCCTCAGAAAAACAATCTTCAGGATGCGGGAAACAGAAATATTCGTAGTACCTGTATTAATATTCAAGATCAGAATTGCAAAAAGTGCTGCAGCCAGTACTGCGAATACCGCCGCATAGCGTGAACGCCGCCGGAAGTTCTCCATATGAAAAGTTCCTGCTGCTTCACCTGTCTGTGATTTCATCATAACCGCTCCTGTAATTAATCAATTTTTGTCATAAATGTCATCTGACTTTCATCTCCGCCGGTGAGCATAAGATGAAGATCTGTAATCATATTTCCAACAATATCGGTCGCCTGATAAAGATATTTACCGGCACACCATACATTTCCTTCCTTTACAGCCTTGAAATCAGCAAAAAGCTCACTTTTCTGCAAAAGCTCATCCACACTGTTGATCGGATCATCGATGGTTCCATTATATACCAGATAATCTGCATCAATTGCCTGTGTGTAAAATTCTTCCATTGTCATTGGAACCGATGAACGTTTGGTTTCTTCTTCGGAATCCACCTGTTCAGGAACATAACGGCCACCCGCGATCTCGATCATCTTCGGAACATAATCTGTTGGTTTTCGTACAACTACAGAGCCATCTGTACTGATATAAAAGAAAGCAACTGTTTTTTCTGTGTTTTTGAAATCTTTCAGATCAGAAATTACCTTGGCCTGCTCATCAAAGAATGCCTTGGCTTCATCTCTTTTGTCGACCATCTCTGCATATACTTTGATCCATTCTGTTCTTCCAAGTGGATGTGTTTCATAGCTGGAACGGTCTGTAAACACAGGAATGCCCATCTGCTCGATCATTTCCTGTACTTTCGGCGTATGAAGGATCATGGTTGATTCGATTGCCAGATTGCATCCTGAATTAACAAGGAGTTCGTAATCTGGTTCACTGTATTTACCTGCAAAAACAATATCTCCATTTTCCATTGCCTGTTTTGCTGCATCTACATACCATCCAGACTCCTGAAGGGAAGAAAATTTAATATTGTCCAGTGCATCTACCGCAGAAAACAGAGACATTGCTGAAGTTGCCGCCATATAAATATGATCCAGAGGTTTCTGCAATACCACGATGCTTTCATCCAGCCCCTCCGGTGCAGTTTTGCCTTCCGGCACCAGAAGAAACTGTCCGCTCTCCGGCACATCGATCAATGTATAATCATCATTGTAATAATAAATATGAAAACATTCTGCAAAATCATTTTGCATTTCAGACTGAAAGGTCAGCCCCGGAATTTCCGGAACTGAAGAATCAGCATCTGCTGCTTTTACATTCAGAGACAGACTGAGGATTCCCACCATAAGAAGGAATACAGCAATCAATGGTAACCCAAAAGTTCTTATCCTTTTTTCTTTCATTTTTCTGTGTCCTCCACTGTGTCTGTACTTTCTTTCGTATCATCACTGTGTGCGCTTACTGCCGACTGGTAAAGCTTTGAAGCTTCTTTCTCACAGCCAAATAACGCTCCATAAACCTTGCTCCACTCATATTTTGCCAGCACATCTTTCTCATCCTTTGACCGGTCAAGAATCATTGGAATCTTTAATATGGCAAATTTTTCTGCCAGATCTGTCATTGCCTGATATTTTGTACCCGCCTGCGTATCATCTGCTGTCTCCACTTCTGTATCTGTGTTGTCTGCTGCTTCTTCTGACTGAGCTTTCAGAACATCCGATGGTACGATTGCCAGTTTACACTTATTCTTTACAAGATCTTTCAGATCTGCCTGATCGTAAGTTCCTGCAGAAATGATATCTCCTTTTTGCAGAGATTCTTTTATGGTATCAATCTGACATTCATCTTCGGTCACTGATACAGCAGAAACGTTTTTGTCCGCTCCGATCTTGTCGATCATTTCCAGTGCTACATCAGAAGCTACATAAGTTTTATCCATTGGCAGCTGAATAACAATGATGGATTTGTCAATTCCGGCCGGTATCTGATCTGCTTTGTCCTCCGGTACCAGGAGATAGCGCAGGACATTCTGTTTGTAGAGCTTCGCATAGTCCTGTTCTGCCGATCCTTCCTCTTCTCCACCTGCCGAAGATTTTTCTGAAGCATTCTGTTCAGAAGCAGTTTCTGTATTTTCGCTGTCAGAAGATGTCTGTGCGGTCGCATTCTGTGTAAGATCTACGCTTTCCTTGCCAAATTCATCATCCAGTGTAATCTCAAGAACGGTCATGTTATTGCTGTAATAATGAATTTTAAACATTTTGGAATGTTCCAGCTTCAGAGAACTCATATACTCCAATCCTGTGATCTTAGGAGCTGCATCATCTTTGTATATAGTGCCTGCATCCGTCTCTGCTTCCTGTCCATCTGCAAGCTTTGTCGCATTACCGGCTGCTTTCGCAGAAACACTGCTGCCAGATTTCTTGCTGGAACTGCTGTCCCCTGTATCCATGCCAAAGTAAAGAGTATATTCTATCTCGTATGGTTTTGACATAGCAGTTGTACAGCCTACTACTTTATTGTTCGCATTGAGCTGTACCGGAATCTTGAAGGTTGTATAGTCGCTTCCCTGTTCTACCGGATCATACTGGCTGCCACTGGCTTTCAGGTAAACCCATTTACCACTGTTAAATGTCACATATGCCCAGGCCTGTCCATTTTCCACGCTGATCTTATCGCAGGTGATGTTCAGTCCATGACTTCCTGTTCCGCCTGACCATGAAAATGTGAAATCCCCGGAGCCATATTCGCCGTCTTTTAAGCCACCGGCAGAAGTATCAACCTGGCTGGTCTTACCATCTGTTTTGGACTGATATTTATTACTGTTTGAACTGGAGCTGCTTCCGCCCGAACCACTTCCTCCGGAACCGGTTCCTGTACTGCCGGATCCACTACCACCGGAAGTATTTCCTCCCGAGGTATTTCCGCCCGAAGTGCTTCCTCCTGAGGTATTTCCACCAGAAGTACTACCACCGGAAGTATTTCCGCCGGAAGTATTTCCGCCTGAACTGCTTCCTCCGGAACCATCTCCACCACTGCCGGAACCACTGGCATCCACATTGAATTTCAGTGTGTGGTCATACCACATTTTGTCTTTATCGCCAGCCTCAAAATAACGATGAGAACGGGCAGCCAGTCTGATCTCCTGATTCAGTCCTGCCAGAGGTACTTCATATGTATATTTTCCATTTTTGTCAACCACATATGGAATCAGCTCACTGTCCTTTGCCTTCAGTGCATCTTCTTTACTTCCCAGAAACAGCTTATCATATCCGGTACTGCTCAGTGTGATCGTAGCCGTAGCCTTTCCGTTCTTTACAACGATCTTACAGGCTTCAATCTTGAACATGGTTGCGGTACCGGCCACATGCTCAACCTTTCCTGTGTAAGTTCCATCTTTCGGAATCTCACTGGATGGTGTTGTTGTCGGCGCTGGTGCTGTCGTCGGTTCCGGCTCTGCTGGTGGAGTTACAGTTGCATCCGGTGTGGAAGCATCTGCTTTCGTGATATGAATCGTGTATTCAATATCGTGCGGCTCAGTCATTGCCATAGTCGTTCCGGTAATTGTCATGTCTTTATTTAATGTTACCGGTATTTCAAAAAAAGAACCCCCATCGTTGCTGATCGGCTGATACTCAATCCCATCAGCCACCAGTTTTGTGAATTTATCACTGCTGAATTTGATTGTTGCGTATGTTTTTCCATTCTTTACAGTAATGCCCTCACAGGTAAGTTTCGTTTTGCCAGTGCCACCTTCAAAGGAAAAATCATCTGCTTTATAACTGCCATCAGCCAGTGAAACCTCTGCTGCTTCTGTCTCCTCTGTATCCTGTGCAGCATTTTCATTATCTTCTTCCAGACTTGCTATACGATAAGAATCATCGGCATTCTGACTTTCGTCTCCACTGTTATCTTCTAATGCCCCAATCTTCCAGAGAGAATCTGATTCGCCCTCTGCCCTCTTTGAAATCGTTCCCTCACCGGTTGTATCTGCAGATGCAGTTTCGCCTGTTTCCTGTTCCTGCTCAGTATTCTGTGATGCATCAGCATCTTCTGTCTCCTGAACCGGCAGCTCTGCCGATGCCGGAAGCATAAGATAAAGTTCCTCATCTGTATACCAGCTGTTTGATTCGCTGTTCCCTGGTACATATGCAGCCTTTGCTCCCAGGTATACCGGATCAATATAGAACAGATAATGATATCTGCCATTTTCGTCCAGCGTTCCCTCAATTACAGGTGTTTTGTCTTCATCCGTTCTGTTTCCAATATACAGTCTGTTATAGACTGTATTCGCAGATACAAGTTCGATCAGAATAGAATCTCCTTCTGTAAAAGCTTTTTTCTCTGTGATCTGCAGAAATTCTTCATTTACAGGAGCTGAATCCGCATCCTGTTCTGTGTCTTCGGATGCTGTTTCCTTCGTTTCTTCATTTTCAGCTGTACCAGATTCTTCGGTTGTTTCTTTCTCCGGTGTAGTATCGCTGTTTTCCTGTACTGCTTCGTTTTCTGCTGATGCAGAGACCGAAATCTGCGGTGCAGCTGTCATGCTCAGTGCAAGAAATACTGCAAGAACTTTTTTTGCCTGCATTTGTCTCTCTCCTTTTTGTAAAATGCTGTCTTCTTATGATATAGGAGCAAAAGAAAAAGTCTACTTCCTTCGTTCAAAGATGAGTAGACTTTATTCGCGCAAATAAAACATCTCTAGGATGCTCTTTTTGTGAAATTCTGCTTTCTTCGGAAGCTGTTCACCGATTCTCCAGCAGGTTTCCTGGCTTACAGAGTGTTACTGAATCCAGCCTTCTCGCACAAATCTTCATGCAATGGCTTCTGGATTCTCTCTTTTGCTTACAGTGACCGGATCGCTCAGGACTTCCACCTGATTCCCTATTACCTGCATGAGCAGCACTGGAGTTCCTATATTTTGCTCTATTATAACAACATATTCCAAAGCGTGCAATAGCTCCCGGAGAAGATATTTATATTAAGATATTATATAAGGAAATTATTCATATAATGTTGATTAATATTTGTCATTCTGTATAAGAAGTGTTATGATGAATTCATGGATTGTAGAGCGCGGTACATTCCAGCACAACAGACATCTAAGATAATGTCTGAATTCAATCACATAAGGAGATTATCATGAAGCAAAGAAGAAAAGTTATATTAGCACTGCTTCTCAGCGCATCAGTAGCAGCTACTCCGATTGCATCTGTACCGGTTCTTGCGGAGGAACTCGATTTTGCGGCAGTCGAAGATGTTGAAGTTGCACCAGAAGATGAAGAATCTGAAGAGGCAGAAGAACCTGCAGTTGTTGAAGATTCCGATCTTGATGAAGATTATGAAACAACAGACGATTCTGTTTCTGTAGAAGATTCTGCGGAGGATCTGTTCAGTGCAGGCGAGGTAGGTGCACAAGACAACGCTACAGAAGCCAAGACCCATTCCATTAAAGTCAATGTAATCAACAGCTCCGGTGTAGTATCTGGTATGTATGCTATGGAAAATGCCGTAGTAACAAAACAGGATGACGGAACATATCTGGTCAGAATGCATCAAAAAAGTAAAAATAGAAATTATATGGCACTTACCGATGATGTAACTCAGGCTACTAATCATGAAGTTGACTGGTATGTAGGAGGAGGCGACGACGGATACTGGTTTACCATTCCTGTTGCCAATCTGACTGACACTGTTTATGCATCTTTTAGCTATACTAAAGGAAAAAAATGGGGCAATGTTCAGACAATCACTTTTGATACTACATCCATGGCCGATACAACTGAAAAAGATGCTGTAGCTTCTGATATTAATAAACTCCCTGCCACAGTTACTGAATCAAAGCTTGCTCCTACTAATACTACAGGCATGTTCAACGTCGTCAAAGCAATCCTGAAAAAGGGAGAAAAAAGAACATTTTTGGACATCACACTCAGCGGAAAAGGATACCATTATCTTTACAAAGGTACCTATGAAGAAGCTGTCGCAAACGGTGATAACAGAAACAACTGGATTGCAGGCAAAGAAGTTAACGGACAATGGCATTTTACAATTCCTGTATCAGATGGTGAAACCTACCTTCCAATTGTAGCTATTTCTAACAGCTATCTCACTAAATATGAACAAGGAAAAAATTCTCTGGAAAGAGCTTTTTATCCTCGTCAAATTGAACTTGACGAAAATGCAAAATCATTAGTTGCAGGTGATTACGATCATACAAATACTTTAACTGTCAGCAACTCTGTAAAAATGTTTAAAATTACAGATGCTTCTCTTGAGACCATTGGTGGACCAAATTCCAATAATTATCAGAAAATTCTTCATTTGACCATGGGAAGTGACAGCTTCGATAAAGTATTCATTGGATCTATGGATGAAGCCGCAGCAGCAGAAAGCACAACTGCTATCACAGATAAAAAAGCAGATCTGGTTGTAAAAGCAAATGCAATGGGCGGTACAACAACTGTCGACTACCTCGACAAGGACGTTGTTTTCTCTTTCCATTCTGTAAAAAATAATACCTGGTATGAACGTGTCTTCAATATCAGCAAAACAAACGGAACACTTACGATCACTCCTGTTGCTGTTCCTGCAACAGCAGTTGCTCTGGATGCAACCACTCAGAAACTGGACACAGGCAAAACTTTCACTCTGAAAGCAACTGTAGCTCCAGCTAATACAACAGACAAAGTTGTATGGTCTTCCAGCAATGCCGCTGTTGCAAAAGTATCCGAAGATGGTGTTGTAACTGCAGTAAAACCTGGCAGCGCAGTCATCACAGCTACTGCCGGAATCGTAAAAGCATCCTGCACAGTTACCGTTGCCAACCCGATCATCAAAGCAACTGGCGTTAAGATCACAGCTCCTACCCGCAGCATCGCAGCAGGAAAGAAAGTGCAGCTCAAAGCAACTGTAGCTCCTTCCAACACAACCAACAAAGCTGTAAAATGGACTACAAGCAATAAGAAAGTTGCCACTGTCAACTCCAAAGGTCTTGTAACCTTTAACAAAAAAGCAGGCGGCAAAAAAGTAACGATCACTGCTACTTCTGCAGACGGCAGCAAGAAATATGCAAAGATCACTCTGCGCTGCATGAAAGGTTCTGTAAAGAGCATCAAACTTTCCGGTAAGACTACTCTTAAACCAGGAAAGACTACCAAATTAAAAGCAAAAGTTACCACAGTAAACGGTAAAGCAAACAAATCCGTTGTATGGTCTTCCAGCAACACAAAACTTGCTACTGTTGACAAAAATGGTAAAGTAAAAGCTGTAAAAGGCAAAAAAGGTACCGTTAAGATCACAGCAAGAGCAGTTGATGGTTCTAGAAAGAAAGCAACTATTAAGATCAGAATCAAATAATATTTTCTGGTTTCCAGTGATATTATGACATAAAAAAATCCTGTCGGGTCCGGCTCTTTCATATGAGTCCAAACCTGACAGGATATTTTTTACTTGTAATGTTTTGTCGATTTCATTTTCGACAACTTATTTCTCTGAGTCTTTTTTCTCTGTAGCTTTTGCAGTATCCTCTGCTGCATCTGCATCAGCTTCTTCTTTCTGAGGATTTGTCACTTTGACCTTATGATCATACCATTTATTTTTCTTTCCGATCAGAGCCAGGTCAAATTCTTCGTCAATGGCAGGAACCGGAATATCAAATCCATAAACTTCCTCTGTCATTCCATCACTGTATGTCACAGTATCCGTTGTTGGCTCAAGAAGCTCTGCTCCATCCTTCTGTGCGTCTTCTGCAGTTCCTACAAAAAGATTCACGATATTTTTGGAAGCCAGACTTACATGAAGTGTCATTTTTCCATCTTTGACTGTCAGTGTACCTTTTCCATCATTTGCTTCATTTACATGGAACATTCCACTGTCTGTATCAAATTCTGCACTGTAAACGCCGTCTTCCAGGACCTCACCTTTTGCAGTATCTTCTTTTTTATCGTCTGCTTTTGCAGCATCTGTCTTGGCTTCAGCTCCATCCTTGTCTGTTGCAGTTGCAGAAACTGCTTTCGCTTCTGTCTTTGCCAGAACCGGACTGTAACCACCAATCATGAGTGCTCCGCTTAATACACATGCCATCATTGCCACTGAACGTTTCATAATATAAATCCTCCTGATTTTACAGGGACTGCCCGGAAGACAATCAAGCCCATCTGTTTTTTCTTCAGCTGTATCAGCTGTTCCAAGAGAATCGATTGCAGCTTTTGTATGCTCTACATACAGATCTTCTACAGCTTCAATTCTTCCAAGACCAGCAATCTGGCAGTCAACGCTGTCAAATGCACCAGATGCATCGAACTGAGATTTCCAGGAATCGTCATCATCACCAGCCATATCGTTGTTTGCATGGTCACCAGCAACAACCATCAGCGGACGAAGAACAACTTTCTTGAATCCTGCGTCTTTAACTTTTGCAATAACAGCCTGGCATTCTGTATCTTCTGGCTTACCTTCTACAGTTCCAATGAAAGCGTTTTTAAATCCAAGATTATCCATCTGTGACTGCATCTGATCATATGTTACATTTGCTGTATGGGAAGTACCATGTCCCATGAATACAAATGCTGTGCCATCTTTTGCAGCTGCTTCCATGCTGTCATATCCAGCTTCTTTGCAGGCTTCATCTGTGATAGCCTGTGCAACCGCTTTCTTGTCATCGTTGATTACTGTAGCATCATCGCCAACTTCACCAAGCATTGGTTCTGCGATCGCAACAGATTCAAATTTATCTTTGTATCCATCAATTGCTTCTGTCATTTCATCGTATTCAGCACCATGCATCAGATGTGTAGGCTGAACAACAAGATTTTTTACGCCATTATCAACTGCACGGTCAAGTGCCTGCTGCATATTGTCAATCACTTCATCATCTCTTGCCTCTACATGGTTGATGATGATCTGAGCTGTAAATGCACGTCTTACAGACCAGTCCGGATATGCTTCCTGAAGTTTATCTTCAATTCCTTTGATATCCTCAGCACGGCTATCGTTGAAAGATGTACCAAAGCTTACAACAAGAAGTTCGTTCTCACCGATTTCATCCTGGTTACGAGGATCATCTTTGGATGCATCACCAGTGTCACGTCCGAAGTAATCCGGATCAGCTTCTTCGCCTTCAACCAGTTTCTTCTGAGCGTCTGTCAGTTTATCCCATGCTTCTTTGGCAGCTTTGCAGTCTTCATCTGTTGTATCAGTTCTTTCCTGAACATAGATCTTGTCGATCAGTGCTGCTACTTTATCTGCTGCTTTCTGATCATCAGAAGCTTCTTCTCCGTCTGCTGCTTCTGTTGTCTCTGCATTTTCTTCTGTTGTTGTCTCAGCAGTGTCATCAGAAGCATTCTTGTCGCTCAGTGCAACTACTTCATCTGCTGCTGCCTGATCATCATCGGAAGCTTCTTCTGTATCATCTGCGGTTTCTGCATCATCTGCTGTTTCTTCTGTTGCTGTCTCAGCAGTGTCATCAGAAGCGTAGATGCTTGCAGATCCCATCATTGTGACTGTTGCTACAGTCATTGCAATTGCCAGTGCTTTTACAGTTTTGTTTTTCATGTTTTTTTCCTCCTGTACCTGTTTTCTCATAAAAATTAAAATGAATAACAAAGTACGGCAGCAAGCCTGGTCAAAAATTATTTTTCGGAGAAATACTATATTTCCCAATAAAAAAACTCCTGCACCGGGCTAGAGTTTCTGGATTATGGTACAACCAATTACTCGTGATCCGGAATTTAAAATCCCCGTACCAATAGCAGGCAGGTTTCCTGACTTACAGATCAATACACCCGAATCGTCTTCCCAGTTTCCCAGTGACTGTGCATACACACATGATTCTGCATTCCCTGTATACAGTGACGAGATCGTACAGGACTTACACCTGTTTCCCTTTTAACTGAAGGCTATTTGATTATCTAACATCAGCACCTGTTATTTTTATTATTCAATTTCTTACAGAATACCACTATTTTGGTCAATTTACAATAGGGCAGTTATTTTTTTAACACTAAATCGCACAACGGAAGCAGATACAAAAACACTGCAAATAAGACGCTGTATCCCGGTGCACCTGCTGCTGTAAGCGGAACAGCACACGCGATCGACCACGGCACCAAAGGTGCTATGAGCACTGCACTGTCCTCCAGATTATTGGCAAAACGCAGCTTATCCGGTTCTGTTCTGCTGCAGAGCTGATCTGTAAGCATGATTGCCAGTGTCTGATTACATGCCATAACGCTTGTCAGGATTGATGTGACAAGCACTGCAAAATATGGTTTTGTCCTGTCGGCAAGCAAACAGACCATTTTCTGAAATCCATTCAGGATTCCTGTTGCCTGAAAAATTCCTGAATAAGATGAAGAAATGCATACGATTGCTCCAACCTTCAACATCGAAGTGATACCACCTCCATCCAGCATTGCCGCTACCGTCACATCTCTAGAATGGAAACCATTCAGAAGAAGTTCAGGAAGTTCCGTAAATGCCATATTCTGAAGGCCAATACAGACAGGAATTGCAGTAACTATACTTGCGATCATCGCGATCTTCACCCCTGCCTGCATAACAGACAACAGCAGAATCACCGCTGCAGGCAGCAATGCAATCCAGCTGAGCCGGAACTCACTGCCAAAAGCATGTCCAAGATCCGGCATCTCTGGTTTTCCATGAAGCTGTATTCTGACAGTCAGATAAAGAATACAGGTAATGGTAAATGGTGCCAATGCACTTTTGATCATATTTTTTATATTTGTATAGATACCTGTCTCCGTCAGCTCCGCCACCAGAAGTGCACTTGTCGAAACAGGAGAACAACGATCTCCGAAATATACCCCGGAAAGAATTGCACCACCGGTCATCCATGAAGGAATTCCAAGTGCAGAAGCCATCGTTGCACATACAACACCAATCGTAGCTGCCGTACCAAGAGCAGTTCCTGTCAGGACTGAGATCAGACAATTCAGAAGAAATGTCATCAGCAAAAATGTCGATGGTTTTATCAGATGCACGGTATAACAGATGATTGCAGGAATTGTTCCAGCCTGTCGCCAGAGTGCTGTCAGCATTCCGATCAGTATAAATGTGAGCAGAATATTTTTTACTTTCCAGGCTCCCTGTAATGCCATCCTGCTAATCTGTCTCCAGCTATATCCCTGTTTTTTTCCATACAGACTGAAAATGATCAGACCTGCCAGAAGAGCATATAATATAGATTTTCCCGTTATGATGCATATAATGAGCAAAGCACAGAAAATCCCAATCGTCAGAACTTCCATGATCGTTTTCCTTTCATATTTAATGCGTTGTCATAATAACATGGATGAAAGGAATTGTAAAATCCTGTATTTACCCTAAAAGACCCGGAAGAATCCTCCCAGGTCTTATTTGATATTTCTTTGTTGTTATGAATTTTTACAGGACGCCTCACATGGACAGTCAAAGCTCGGATTGAATGCATAGAAGTTTTTCGCATCCAGCTGTTCCTGTACAGAACGGAGGGCTTCACCGAAACGCTGGAAGTGTACGACTTCTCTCGCACGTAGAAAACGAATCGGATCTGCAATTTCAGGAATGTCACGGACAACTCGAAGAATATTATCGTACGTTGCCCGGGCTTTCTGTTCTGGTGCGACCTCGTAAGAACAACATAGCTGGAAAACCTTGAAAATACGCTATTTTGCGTAGGACAAGCACTTTCTTGCTACGATTGCATAAGAACAAATATATAGAAAAATGAAGATGAAACAAGCTATCCTACATAGTTCCAATGTTTTCAGCAACTAAGACGTTCAGAAATGAGCGTCTATTTTTTTACCCTAAAATCGAAAGGAGAATTAAATATTATGAAAAAGATTATAAGACGATTGCTTACAGGTGTACTCACCCTTGCAACCGTATTTACCGCCTTTCCAGTCACACAAATTCATGCTGCGGATTCTGTCTATACTCATTCAGATGGAAAAACAGGCACGGTTTTAAAAGTGACAGATGGTGGCGAAGTTGAATCCACATTTCAAGAGGGGTGGATGAAAGCAGATGGTGAAACTGCCTACTGTATTCAGCTAGGTGTTGCGTTCCAATCTGGATATAAAACTCGCAAGGACGCAACCGAACGTCTGAACCAGTCACAGATTACAGATGTAGCATTGAATCTGGAATACATCAAGGAACATACCAAAAAAGGTTTTACAGATGAACAGTCTTACCTATTACAACAGTGTACGGTGTGGCGTAGATTAAGCGTTCATTTAGGATGGGGATTTGGAAAGACCCATGTTGACTATGACGAAATCTCAAAAAGCATACAAGATAAGCTTTATGCAGACGCACAGGCTTTTGCTAAAGCAAATAAAGACCGTTACGATTGTGGCGGTTATATTTACGTCGGTGAGGGTCAGGACTTAGGACAGTTCTGGGCGAAATTGGCTGTCGGAAATGGCAAGATTCAGAAATCTTCCAGTAATACAACGATTACAAAATCTAATGACTGCTATTCAATCGCTGGTGCGACTTATGGTGTCTATTCTGATAAAGGCTGCACGAAGTCTGTTGCCACACTTACGACAGATAGTAATGGAAACACTGATACAGTGGAATTAAGGGCAGCGACATACTTTGTAAAAGAAACGAAAGCTCCAAAGGGATTCCAGTTAGATAAGAACGTCTACACCCTTACGGTAAAGGCTGGTGAAACTGCTACCTTAAAAGTAAGCGATACACCAAAAGTCACAGACACATTGGTTGAGCTTTTCAAGATTGATATGGAAACTTCCAAATCAACCGCACAGGGTAACGCTTCTTTGGAGGGTGCGGAGTTTGTCTGGAAATATTATGACGGATATTACACAAAAGAAAATCTACCATCAGAACCGACACGCACATGGACGACAAAAACAATCGCTGAAAAAGACAGCAAGAATGAAGTCCATTACATCACACATTTAGCTGACGTTTACAAAGTATCTGGTGACAGCTTCTATACACAGAATGGTACTATCTGTTTGCCACTTGGTACTATCACTGTGGAAGAAAAGACAGCTCCAAAGGGTTACTTGTTAGAGGGTGCTTATATGCAAGCCGCTGGAAGTTCTGAACAGATAAAAGGCGTGTATGTGGCACAGATTACAGAGAATGGTGAGCTTGCAGCGTTAAGCGGCAGCAACCAGTATTCCGTATCAGACAAGGTTATCCGTGGCGGTGTAAAAATCCAGAAGCGTGACCTTGAAACAAAAGATACAAAAGCACAAGGCGGTGCGACTTTGAAAGATACTGCCTTTGAAATCATCTCCTTAAATGATAAGGCTGTCTTGGTAGATGGCAAGTTATACAGCAAGAATGAAGTTGTCAAAACAATCCATACAGGCATAGACGGTATCGCTACGACTGACGCAGATACGTTACCATACGGAAAATACCGTATCGAAGAAAGCAAAGCTCCAGAGGGATATTTAACTGACGGTGCAAAACCGATTGAGTTTGCAATCACAGAGAATGGAAAAATCGTTGATTTAACTGACGAAGTACACTCTGTTTACAATCAGATTAAGCGTGGTGATATTGAGGGTGTTAAAATCGGTGACGGTACTCACAAGCGACTTGCGAATGTTCCGTTTAGGATCACAAGCAAGACGACTGGTGAAAGCCACATCATTGTGACTGATAAAAACGGTCAGTTCTCTACTGCTGCTGACTGGGTATCCCATAAACAGAATACAAACGCTGGCAAATCTAGTGAGGACGGTATCTGGTTTGGAATATCTGAACCAGACGACAGCAAAGGTGCTTTACTCTATGATACTTACGAGATTGAAGAATTACGCTGTGATTCCAACAAAGGAATGACCTTGATTCCTGCCTTTGATGTTGTGGTATCACGCAATAAGACTGTCGTTGACTTGGGAACATTGACAGATGATTACGAACCAGAAATCTCTATCCATACCACAGCTACCGACAAGGTAACAGGCGAAAAGTCAATCATTTCTGGTAAGAGCGTGACTATCGTTGATACAGTCACTTTAGATGGCTTGAAAAAAGGAACAAAGTATCAGCTCAAAGGCTGGCAGATGGTAAAAGCTGAAAATGCAGAACTTATTGTTAATGGTGAGCGTGTGGAAAGTGATTATTCCTTTACCGCTAAAGATTCCAAAATGGAAGTTGAAGTTTCGTATACATTCAATGCCAGTGCTTTAGGTGGCAAAGACCTTGTGACGTTTGAAGAATTGTACGACCTTTTCAATCCAGACGAGCCTATCAAGGTGGCTGAACACAAGGACATTGAGGACGACGGGCAGACGGTGACAATCACAGAGCGTATCATCACTATGCACACGACCGCTGCCGACAAGGTAACAGGTAAAAAGACAATCGAAGCTGGTAAGGACGTAACTATCGTTGATACTGTTACCTTAGATGGTCTTGAAAAAGGCACAAAATACCAGCTAAAAGGTTGGGAAATGGTGAAATCGGAAAATGCAGAACTTATCGTCAATGGTAAGTGTGTGGAAAATGACCTTACATTCACCGCTACAGATACGAAGATGGAGGTTCAGATTGCCTTTACATTCAATGCCAGTGAGCTTGCTGGTAAAGAGCTTGTCACTTTTGAAGAATTGTACGACGTGACAAATCCAGACAAGCCTATCAAGGTAGCGGAACATAAGGACATCAAGGACGAGGGGCAGACGGTGACAATCAAGGAAAAATCAGAATCCCCTACTACACCAGAAGAATCCAGCACACCAACGAAACCGAGCGATTCACCAAAAACTGGTGACAATACGCCATTTGCCGCATTACTCGCTATGATGGGAATTTCTGCTGCTGGTCTTATCTTTGCAGGTTATAAAAGATTCCGCAGAGTAAAGAAATCTAACTAATGCAGGAGGTAGCAGCTTATGAAAGCACTCCCCCGACCACCGCCCATCATAGAAACGTCAGCCTTTGGCTGACAGTTTAACTAAATTCTGCTTGACTGTCATTTATCTTTCTGAATGGGGATTGTCAAGGGTGTAAAGCACAACGCTTGCCCTTGATGATTCACAGGCAGACAGATACAATCTATACAGCAGAATGACACTATCAATCATTAAAATATAGAAAGAAAAGAGGTAAATACATTTATGGAATTAAAACACGTTATCCCGAACATGGAAAAGACATTCGGAAATTTAGAGTTTGCAGGTGAGAATAAAGTGGAACAGCGTAGGATCAACGGACGTATGACGGTAGTTTCCCGTAGCTTCAACCTTTATTCGGACGTACAGAGGGCAGATGATATTATCGTCGTGCTGCCTGCGTCTGCTGGTGAGAAGAACTTTGAATCAGAGGAAAAGGTAAAACTTATCAATCCCAAAATTACCGCAGAGGGCTATAAAATCGGCACAAGAGGATTCACAAACTATATCCTGTCAGCAGACGATATGGTGAAAGCATAAGGAGGGAAAAAGATTATGAGATTAGCAAACGGAATCATCATTGATAAGGAAAAGACATTCGGAGTATTGAAGTTCTCGGCATTGCGTCGTGAGGTACATATCCAGAATGAGGACGGTACGGTTTCTGAAGAAATCAAATTACGTACCTACGATTTGAAGTGCAAGGAACAAGGACGTATGATACAGGTAAGTATTCCTGCTGCTGTTCCGTTAAAGGAATTTGACTACAACGCAGAGGTGGAAATCATCAATCCTGTGGCTGATACGGTGGCAACTGCTACCTTTCAAGGGGCAGACGTTGACTGGTATATCAAGGCAGATGATATTGTTTTGAAAAATAAACGAGTGTCTAAAAACGCTACTGAACTACCAAATAAAAACTGATAGTATTATTCATTGTTTCCAATAATTAGAAGTGATATAATTATTAAAAATGTTTTAAGGAGATATGTGTATGGAGTTGATTAATTTCATTAAAGATAATTGGGTCAATCTTGGTTTGATTATAGTAGGTTTATCTGCTGTATGGATTTATAAAGCACAGGAAAAGGGGAAATTGCGTGACGCTGCTTCTTTAGTTGTTTTGCAGATAGACGAACTTCAAAAGCGTGTACAAGAAATTCAGTCTTATATAACTAATCAAGGTTTAAATTTAACTGCCTTTTATGAATCACTTCCCTTAATTGATGTTAATCATTGGAAAAACTATAAGCATTTATTTATTCGCAGAATAGATAACAAAAGTTATGATAGTATAAATAAATTTTACCAATATGTTACTTC
>PPYF01103131.1_pt1 | contig 16870 bp, 14 predicted proteins | sample 1559871 | NCBI WGS metagenome assembly PPYF01 (sample SAMN08240021, study PRJNA423297) | Human gut metagenome, whole genome shotgun sequencing project.
GTGCTGGTAATTAATAAAGTAGATATGGTAAAAAGAGAAGAAGTGCTGACGTTTATAGATGCATATCGTAAAATATATGATTTTGCGGAGATTGTTCCGGTGTCGGCAAGAAGCGGGGAGAATACAGATGAGCTTGTGAAAGTGATTTTGCAGTATCTGCCGTATGGTCCACAGTTCTATGATGAGGATACGGTTACAGATCAGCCGGAGCGCCAGATTGTATCGGAATTGATTCGTGAAAAGGCGCTGCACTGTCTGAATGAGGAAATTCCGCATGGGATTGCAGTGTCGATTGACCGTATGAAAGCGCGAAAGAAAGTGATGGACATCGATGCAACGATCATTTGTGAGCGTGATTCACATAAAGGAATCATCATCGGAAAACAGGGAAGCATGTTAAAGAAGATAGGAAGTACCGCCAGATTTGAGGTTGAGCGTCTTTTGGATTGCAAGGTAAACTTGCAGTTGTGGGTGAAGGTGAAGAAAGACTGGAGAGACAGTGACTTCTTGATTCAGAATTTTGGATATAAAAACGAGGAAGAATAAACTTGTCAAGGGGTTGCGGCGCAAAAAGAACTGGCAGATAGTCTCAGTATGGAAACGGTCGAATGGGAAATCCTAATGTTAGAAGCACAAAGGAGGGATTTTTCATGACGAAAACAGATTGGTGGGAAACATTTACAAAGACAGGCTGCGTGACAGATTATTTGTCTTACAAGGGAATTGGCAAAGAGGAATATTCCTGTGTGCAGCCGAAAAATAGAAACGTGGGAGAGAGAACACTTGAGTCAGTCAGTAACAGTGACAGGAATGATACTGTCCGCGTCACCTATCGGTGAGAATGATAAAAGAATTGTGATTTTGACAAAAGAAAAAGGAAAGATTTCAGCGTTTGCAAAAGGGGCAAGAAGACAGAACAGCCATCTTCTTGGTGTGACGAATCCTTTTTCTTTTGGCGAATTCGTTTTGTATGAGGGAAGAAGTTCCTATAATCTGTTGCAGGCAAACATTTCCAATTATTTTATGGAACTTGCAACGGATTTAGAGGGGGCTTACTATGGATTTTATTTTATGGAGTTTGCCGATTATTATACGAAAGAACACAATGACGAGCGGCAGATGCTAAGGCTTTTGTATCAGACATTGCGGGCATTATCTTCAAATAAGATTCCGAGAGAACTGGTGAGGTACATATTCGAATTGAAGACGCTGGTTGTAAACGGAGAGTATCCGGATGTGTTTCACTGCACAGGGTGTGGTACGCGGGAGCAAGGTGTTTTGTTCAGTTGCAGAAATAGAGGGATTGTATGTGAAAAGTGCAGGCGTACAGTGTCTGATGGAATCCTGATCAATAGTTCGACTCTTTATACGATGCAGTATGTAGTAACTTCTACGATTGAGAAACTGTATACGTTTGTTGTGTCAGATGAGGTGCTGAAACAGCTTGGAAAGATTATGAAACAATATACGGGAATGTATGTGGATAAACGATTTAAATCACTGGAAATTTTGGAAATGTGCCTGCTTTCCTGAGGGCTTAGGAAAGAGGGTTGAAAAATCAGCACTTTAACGGTATAATGAAACACATTAAGAAATTCGAAATGAGAGGAATGAATAAGATGGAAAAAACAATGGAAAAAATTGTAGCACTTGCGAAATCAAGAGGATTTGTATATCCGGGATCTGAGATTTACGGAGGGCTTGCAAATACATGGGATTATGGAAACCTTGGTGTGGAATTGAAAAACAATGTAAAAAGAGCATGGTGGCAGAAATTTATCATGGAAAATCCATATAATGTAGGTGTGGATTGTGCAATCTTGATGAATCCACAGACATGGGTGGCTTCTGGACATTTGGGAGGATTCAGTGATCCGCTTATGGATTGTAAAGAATGTAAAGAGAGATTTCGTGCAGACCAGTTGATTGAAAGTTTTGCAGAAGAAAATGGAATCGAACTGACAGAAAGTGTGGATTCGTGGTCAAAAGAGCAGATGGAAGCTTGGATTACAGAGCACAATGTTCCATGTCCGACATGTGGAAAACACAATTTTACAGAGATCCGTCAGTTTAACCTGATGTTTAAGACTTTCCAGGGGGTAACAGAAGACGCAAAAAATACAGTATATTTAAGACCGGAGACTGCGCAGGGAATCTTTGTAAACTTTAAAAATGTACAGCGTACATCCAGAAAGAAAATTCCATTTGGTATTGGTCAGATTGGTAAATCATTCCGTAACGAGATCACACCGGGGAACTTTACATTCCGAACAAGAGAATTTGAGCAGATGGAATTAGAATTTTTCTGTGAACCTGGAACGGATTTGGAATGGTTTGCATACTGGAAACAATTCTGCCTTGACTGGTTGAAATCGCTTGGAATTAAAGAAGAAGAAATTAAAGCGAGAGACCATTCTGCAGAAGAACTTTGCTTCTACAGCAAGGCTACGACTGATGTAGAATTTTTATTCCCATTTGGCTGGGGAGAACTGTGGGGAATCGCAGATAGAACAGATTACGACTTAACACAGCATCAGGAAGTATCAAAACAGGATATGACTTATTTTGATGATGAGAAGAAAGAAAAATATATTCCATACGTTATTGAGCCGTCACTTGGTGCAGACCGTATGGTACTTGCATTCCTTTGCAGTGCTTATGATGAAGAAGAGTTAGAAGGTGGAGATGTTCGTACAGTACTTCACTTCCATCCGGCGCTTGCTCCAATCAAGATTGGTGTGCTTCCGTTGTCTAAGAAATTAAACGAAGGTGCGGAGAAAGTATTTGCACAGTTGTCAAAATATTATAACTGTGAATTTGATGATCGCGGAAATATTGGAAAACGTTACCGTCGTCAGGATGAGATCGGAACACCGTTCTGTATTACATATGATTTCGAATCAGAAGAAGACGGAGCGGTTACTGTTCGTGATAGAGATACTATGGAACAGGAACGAGTTAAGATTGAAGATTTGAAAACATATTTTGAGAAAAAATTTGCATTTTAATCAATTGGGGACGTAGTAAAATTGAATTTAACTACGTCCCCAATTGAAAAAAGTGGTGTCCCTAAATTGCATCTATCCCTGTTCCTAAATGTAAGGAGGGAAGAGGAGTGCCGCACAGACCAAGAAGAGAAAGCAGCACAAGATTTTATCATATTTATGTCAGAGGAATAAATAAAGAAAAGATATTTGGTCAACCAAGAGAAAAAAATTATTTTAAAAGAATTATCAGAAAATATTTAAAAGAATATGATGTTGAAATATATTCTTACTGTATCATGTCGAATCATGCACATCTGCTAATTAAATCGGACTTAAAAGAATTATCTATGTTTATGTCAAAAGTCTTGGCAAAATACGCACAATATTATAATTATAAAAATAATAGAAATGGTCATGTATTTCAAAACCGCTTTGGAAGTGAATGTATTGAAAGTGAACGATATTTTTGGAATTGCTTAAAATATATACATATGAATCCTGTGAAAGCCTGCATGGTGTCAGGCTTAATGGATTATAAGTATAGCAGTATTAAAGATTATATGAATGAAATTGTGGATATACTACATGAAAATGCAATCAAACATTACAAAATGAAATTTCATGATTGGAAAGAATTTCAGCAATATCATCAACCCCAAAATCCAGATATATTTATGGATAGCAAAGAAGAAGTTTATATTCAGAGAAAAGAAAAAGCTTTGTTGCTCTTGTGGGAGCTTCAAAAAGAAAAAGGGGTGGAAAATGCTATGGAAATTTTGGAAGAGGGTGAATTAAGGAAAGTATATAAAAAGAGATTAAAAGAAGAGCTGAAAATATCGAATAAAGTGTTGAATAAGATTTACGATGAATTGAAATTGAAAATTATTGGATAGGATAAAAAAGACAGGGATAGATGTAATTTAGAGACAGAGTATTCAATTGGGGACGTAATAAAATTGAATTTAACTACGTCCCCAATTGAAAGGGAGGATAGTATGACTAAGAAAAATTTATGGAAATCATATAGTCAAGATGAATATGTGAAATTGGAGCAAGTAAACAATGCATACAAACAGTATCTGAATTTTGGAAAAACGGAAAGGGAATGCATAAAGGCTGCTATTCAATTAGCGCAAAAGGCAGGGTACAGAGATTTGCAGGAAATCATAAAAGGGAAAGAGCCGTTGAAAGTAGGAGATAAAGTGTATTCTGTATGTATGGAGAAAACAATTGTGTTATTTCAGATTGGAAAAGAAAATATTGAAACTGGTCTCAATATTTTAGGTGCGCATATAGATTCACCTCGTATTGATGTGAAGCAAAATCCGTTGTATGAAGCTGGAGAATTTGCCTATTTAGATACCCATTATTATGGAGGAATAAAAAAATACCAGTGGGTGGCATTGCCGCTGGCGATACATGGTGTTGTGGTACGCAAAGATGGTACAAAACAGGAAATTGTGATCGGCGAAAAAGACGAAGAACCAATTTTTGTGATTACAGATTTATTGGTGCATTTATCAGCAGAACAGATGGAAAATAAAGCCGACAAAGTAATCGAAGGTGAAAAATTGGATTTGATTGTCGGAAATAAACCAATGAAAGGTATTGAAAAAGAAGCAGTGAAGGAAAATATACTTGGGCTTTTGAAAAAAATGTATGATATTGAGGAAGATGACTTTGTTTCTGCAGAATTAGAAATTGTTCCGGCTGGAAAAGCAAAAGACTGTGGAATAGATAGAAGTATGATTATAGGATACGGACAGGACGATAGAGCATGTGCTTTTACATCGCTTCTAGCAATACTTGATACTGAAGGGGTCAAACGAACAACCTGTTGCTTGTTGGTGGATAAAGAAGAAATAGGGAGTGTCGGTGCTACGGGAATGCATTCGAAATTTTTTGAAAACACAGTTGCTGAAATTATTGATAGAATGGGAGAATATTCTGAACTAAAATTAAGAAGAGTATTGGCAAATTCAAAAATGCTATCTTGTGATGTGAGTGCGGCATTTGATCCGATGTATGAGAGTGTATACGAAAAGGAGAATACTGCTTATTTTGGAAGAGGGCTCATATTTAATAAATATACGGGGAGCAGAGGGAAAAGTGGTTCTAATGATGCAAATGCAGAGTATATTGCACATTTGAGAAATATATTAGAAAAGAATCAGATAGTTTTTCAGACTGCAGAATTAGGGAAGGTAGACGCAGGGGGAGGAGGTACTATTGCGTATATTCTAGCTGCGTATGGAATGGAAGTGATAGACAGTGGAGTGGCGGTGTTGAATATGCATGCTCCATGGGAAATTGTAAGTAAAGCAGATATTTATGAAGCCTACAAAGGGTATAAAGTTTTCCTGAAAGAAGGATAGAAAAACTGTTCAAAAAGGGACAGGGGTATTTTCAATTGGGGACGTAGTAAAATTCAATTTTACTACGTCCCCAATTGAACAAAAAGCCTTGACGAACCCTGAAAAACCGTATAGAATGAAGATACGACGAAAAATGTCGTATTATACCCGTTAATAATATAAAGCATAGAAAATCGACTTTGGGTAGAAAGTCGTCTTTTTCGTGCGGTGTATTAATAAAAATATTATTTAGGAGGTCACAAAGACATGACAAAATGGGTTTATATGTTCACAGAAGGTGACGCAACCATGAGAAACACTCTTGGTGGTAAAGGTGCTAACCTTGCTGAGATGACAAAATTAGGTCTTCCAGTACCACAAGGTTTCACAATCACTACAGATGCTTGTACTCAGTACTATGAAGATGGAAGAAAGATTAACGATGAGATCATGGAACAGATCATGGAAGCAATCGTTAAAATGGAAGAGATCACAGGAAAGAAATTCGGTGATAAAGAGAATCCACTTCTTGTATCTGTTCGTTCAGGAGCAAGAGCTTCTATGCCAGGTATGATGGATACAATCTTGAACCTTGGTTTAAATGAAGAAGTTGTAGAAACTTTAGCTTCTGCATCAGGAAATGCTCGTTGGGCTTGGGACTGCTACAGAAGATTTATCCAGATGTACTCTGACGTAGTTATGGAAGTAGGTAAAAAATACTTCGAAGAATTAATCGACAAGATGAAAGAAGACAGAGGAGTAACTCAGGACGTTGAGCTTACAGCAGAAGATCTTCATGAGCTTGCAGAGCAGTTTAAAGCTGAATATAAAGAAAAAATCGGTGAAGATTTCCCATCAGATCCAAAAGAACAGTTAATGGGAGCAGTAAAAGCTGTATTCCGTTCTTGGGACAACCCACGTGCTAACGTATACCGTCGTGACAACGATATCCCATATTCTTGGGGAACAGCTGTTAACGTACAGATGATGGCATTTGGTAACATGGGAGATGATTGTGGTACAGGTGTTGCATTTACTCGTGACCCAGCTACAGGAAATAATGGTTTATTTGGAGAATTCCTTACAAATGCACAAGGTGAAGACGTTGTTGCTGGTGTTCGTACACCAATGCACATTTCAGAAATGGAACAAAAATTCCCAGAAGCATTCGTACAGTTCAAAGAAGTTTGCCAGACTTTGGAAAAACACTACAGAGATATGCAGGATATGGAATTTACAGTAGAACACGGTAAATTATACATGTTACAGACACGTAACGGTAAGAGAACAGCTCAGGCTGCTTTGAAAATCGCTTGTGATTTAGTAGATGAAGGTATGAGAACAGAGGAAGAAGCAGTTGCTATGATCGATCCTCGTAACTTAGATACATTACTTCACCCACAATTTGATGCTGCTGCATTAAAAGCTACTGCACCAGTTGCAAAAGCACTTGGAGCATCTCCAGGAGCTGCATGCGGTAAAATCGTATTCACAGCTGACGATGCAAAAGAATGGGCTGCAAGAGGAGAAAAAGTTGTTCTTGTTCGTCTTGAGACATCTCCAGAAGATATCGAAGGTATGAAAGCTGCTCAGGGTATCTTGACAGTACGTGGTGGTATGACATCTCACGCTGCCGTTGTAGCACGTGGTATGGGTACATGCTGTGTATCTGGTTGTGGTGACATCACAATGGACGAAGCTAACAAGAAATTCAAATTAGCTGGAAAAGAATACCATGAAGGAGATTTCATTTCTCTTGACGGATCTACAGGTAATATTTACGACGGATTAATCCCAACAGTAGATGCTACAATCGCTGGAGAATTCGGAAGAATCATGGGATGGGCTGACAAATATAGAACATTAAAAGTTAGAACAAATGCAGATACTCCTGCAGATGCAAGAAAAGCTCGTGAGCTTGGTGCAGAAGGTATCGGTCTTTGCCGTACAGAGCACATGTTCTTCGAAGGAAACAGAATCGATGCATTCCGTGAAATGATCTGTTCTGAGACATTAGAAGAAAGAGAAGCTGCTCTTGAAAAAATCCTTCCAGAACAACAGGGAGATTTCGAAGCATTATATGAAGCGTTAGAAGGAAATCCGGTTACAATCCGTTTCTTAGATCCACCGCTTCATGAGTTCGTTCCTACAACAGAGGAAGACATTAAGAAACTTGCAGATACTCAAGGAAAAACAGTTGAACAGATTAAAGCAATCATTGATTCTTTACATGAGTTCAACCCAATGATGGGACACAGAGGACTTCGTCTTGCTGTAACATATCCAGAGATTGCTAAGATGCAGACAAAAGCTGTTATTCGTGCTGCTATTAATGTACAGAAAGCGCATAGCGACTGGACAGTAAAACCAGAGATCATGATCCCATTGTCATGTGATGCAAAAGAATTAAAATATGTAAAAGATATGGTGGTAGAGACAGCAGATGCTGAAATCGCTGCAGCAGGTGTTGAACTTGCATACGAAGTTGGTACTATGATCGAGATCCCAAGAGCTGCCCTTACAGCTGATGAGATCGCAAAACAGGCAGACTTCTTCTGCTTCGGTACAAACGATTTAACACAGATGACATATGGATTCTCTCGTGATGATGCTGGTAAGTTCTTAGATGCTTACTATGATGCAAAAATCTTTGAAAATGATCCATTTGCTAAATTAGACCAGATTGGTGTAGGTAAATTAATGGAAACAGCTATTAAATTAGGAAAACCAGTTAATCCAAACCTTCACGTAGGTATCTGTGGAGAACACGGTGGAGATCCAAGTTCTGTAGAATTCTGCCACAAGATTGGCTTAGACTACGTTTCTTGCTCACCATTCCGTGTGCCAATCGCAAGATTAGCTGCTGCACAGGCTGCTATCAATAACAAGTAATACACCGTAGATAACAGGTGCAGGAACTTAATTAGTTTCAATAACAGAACCCCTTACGCAATGAAAGCGTAAGGGGTTTTTAGGTAGATGCTGCATCTAAGAAAATTTTTATATTGACATATAGTTGGTTTAGTGTTAATCTCAATATACTTTAAGAAGATGGGAAGGGAGAAGACAATGGAAAATAAATTAAAAGTTTTTGGCGTAACCGTTTTGATTGTAATATTCGGTCTTTTTCTCCCTTCTTTTTTACAGTTTCGAGATATGGATTCGTTTGCGGGGAGAACAACTTCAAGCATACGAACAGAAACAAAGTACACAGATGACATGGGGGCGAAAATTCTTCATGATAGTTATTTACGTTCGGAAAATCAAAAAGAAGCATTTTCTGCTCAAAAGTTTGAACAACGTAAGAATGTTCAAAGGTTATCAATTGAATTCTTTGTGATTCTTATATTCTCTTTGGGGATATGTCTGAAGAGAGTCTATTTGTCGTATATTCAATTCTATTCATTCCCCTTTGAGAGGTTCCTATGGGAGCAAAGTGTTTTGCTCAAAAAGGATGGGAAAAAAGAGAGGACTTGCTTTTGCCTTTAAAGATTAGAGAGAAGTAAAGAAGGAAAGCGAGAAAATGAAAAATAAAAAATTACATATTTGGATTGCTCTTGTAGTAATCGCTTTTTTTGTGTGCCTGGCAATCTTTGGATGCGGAGACAGTATCAAAGGGATCCGCGATATGCGTTTTGGAATCGATATTCGCGGAGGTGTAGAGGCGGTCTTTGAACCGGCAGGGTTAAAAACAAAGCCGACTAAGGAACAGTTGGAAATGGCACGAGATGTAATAGAGACCCGATTGGATGCACAGAACATTTTAGACAGAGAAGTAACGGTGGACGAAAAGGCGGGAGATATTATTGTGAGATTCCCGTGGAAATCTGATGAAAAAGATTTTGATCCGGAAACCGCCATTCAGGAACTTGGAGAGATGGCAGAGTTGACATTTCGAGGAGAAGATAACACAGTATATGTGAAAGGGTCGGATGTTTCCAAAAGTCAGGTGGCGGTGGATCAACAGAATCGGTATGTCGTAGAGCTGGAATTTACGAGTAAGGGTGCAAAGAAATTTGCAGATGCGACAGAGAAGCTTGTCGGACAGACTATGGGGATTTACATGGATGAAGAGTTGATTTCAAATCCGACTGTCAATGCAAAAATAACAGGCGGGAAAGCTGAAATTACAGGGATGGCTTCACAGGAAGAAGCGCAGAATCTTTCCGATAAGATTAATTCAGGAGCGCTTCCGTTTTCAATGGAGACGACCAATTACAATACAATCAGCCCGACACTTGGAAATAAGGCGTTAAATGCGATGGCACTGGCTGCTGAGATTGCATTGGTATTGACTTGCCTGTTTATGATTGCGTGGTATCGCCTTCCGGGAGTGATCAGTTGTCTGACACTGGCATTTCAGGTCGCGCTACAGGTTTTAGTTATTTCGGTTCCGCAGTATACAATCACACTGCCCGGAATTGCAGGGTTAATTTTATCAGCCGGCATGGCGGTGGATGCCAATATTATTATCAGTGAGCGAATCAGTGAGGAACTGAAAAAGGGAAATTCGGTCAGAACTGCGGTGAAGAATGGATATAAGCGTGCCTTTTCGTCTGTTTTGGATGGAAATGTTACGACAGCTGTAGTAGCTGGAATTTTGATGGTGCTAGGCTCCGGCACGATGCTGAGCTTTGGATACACACTGCTCACAGGAGTTATCATCAACCTGCTTGCAGGTGTATGGATGTCCAGATATATGTTGAATTCGGTTATAAGATATAAGCTCTTCAATCAGGAAAAATGGTTCCGCAAAAAGAAAGAAAAAAAGATTCTGAAATTTGCAGAAACAAAAAAATATTTCTTCCTGACAAGTGTTGTGCTGCTTATGGCTGGATTGATTTGGAGTTCGGTAAATGGAATGAAATTAGATACCCAGTTCACCGGCGGAGTCATCTTAAGATATACATATAGCGGAGAGGCTGATACCGGAAAGATCCAAAAAGAGGCTCAGGATGTTGTAGACAGAAATGTCAATGTGCAGACTGCAAAAAATTCGGCTACAGGGGAAAAGAATCTGGTAATTACATTATCAGGGAAGAAAGGACTGACACCGGAACAACAAAAAGAGATCCTGAATACGATCAATGAGGGAAATACAAATCAGTTTGAGACGGCGGAGACATCGGCGATAGAACCATATATTGGTGCGAAGGCATTGAAAAACTCAGCGATTGCGATTGTTTTGTCATTCCTGTTTATTGTAGTGTATATCCGAGTGCGGTTTTCAGCATTAGGAGGACTGGCGTCAGGAGTTACGGCGGTGATCGCGTTGCTTCACGATATACTTATTGTGTTGTTTATCTTTGGAATTTTCAAGATTCCTGTGAACGATGCATTTGTGGCTGTTACTTTGACGATTATCGGATATTCGATCAACGATACAATCGTGTTATATGATAGAATCAGGGAACACAGAAGTGGTGCAAAAAATAAAAGCACACTGGCAGAGCTGGTGGATATCAGTACGACAGAGACCTTGCAACGCTCTATAAACACAGCATTTACTGTGGTTCTGTGCGCATTTGTTATTTTTGTAGTTTCCGTAGTGTATGGAATGGAATCCATCACGAATTTTTCACTTCCACTTTTAGCAGGACTCATTTCGGGATGTTATTCTTCCATTTGTATAGCCGGACCACTATGGGTATGGTGGGAAGAACATAAAGAAAGGATTCAAAAAAGAAAGACAGGACGAAAAGGAAAATGAAAAAGATAAGTATGTTTTTAAGAAATCAGCCTCCAGGCAGAATGATTGTGGGAGGATTTGCAGCTGTCATACTGTTTGGTATGATTCTGCTGCTCCTTCCGATATCCGTAAAAGATGGAGCAGAAGTATCTGCCATCGATGCGTTATTCACCTCTACCAGCGCAGTGTGCGTAACAGGTTTGATCGCGATTGATACAGCAGATCATTTCACTGCCTTTGGTCAGGGGATTGTGGCAGCATTAATACAGATTGGCGGGCTTGGAGTGACCTCGCTTGGTGTGGGGCTTATGCTTGTGGCAAGAAAAAGAGTCGGAATCAAGAGCCGAATGTTGGTAAAAGAAGCATTGAATATCGACAGTTATAAGGGTATTGTGAAGCTGGTGAAAGCGGTATTGCTAATGACACTGTGCTTTGAAGCCGGAGGCGCTATCTTAAGTTTTTTTGTTTTCAGCCAGGATTACGATACGGTTCATGCAGTGGGAATCAGTATATTCCATTCAATTGCGGCATTTAACAACTCGGGGTTTGATATTTTGGGAGGGCTTAGGAACCTTACGATTTACCAGGATAATGTTCTTTTGAATCTGACAACCTGTATCCTGATTATTTTTGGAGGACTGGGATTCCTTGTAATTTTGGATATGCTAAAACAAAAACGTTTTCGCAAACTGACCTTACATTCTAAGGTGGTTATTGTCACGAGTTTCGTTTTGATAGTTGTTGGAACGGTTATATTGAAGTTGACAGAAAATGTGACATGGCTTGGGGCGTTCTTTCAAAGTGTTTCAGCAAGAACAGCCGGATTTTCCACATACCCGATTGGAGAGTTCACAAACGCCGGTTTGTTTGTATTGTGTATTTTGATGTTTATAGGTGCTTCTCCGGGATCTACAGGTGGAGGTATCAAGACGAGTACATTTTTCATTATGTTCCAAAAGATAAGAGGAACATGCACCAAGGGAACGGTACATGCGTTTCACCGAAACATATCAGAGCAGAATATTACAAAGGCGTTTATGATTACGATTCTTTCAGGAACGGTTGTATGTGTCGCAACATTTTTCATGTGTGTACTGGAACCGGAATATAGTTTTATGCAACTTCTGTTTGAAGTGGTTTCCGCGTTTGGAACGGTAGGTCTTTCCACTGGAATTACCCCTGAACTCAGTATGGCTGGAAAGGCTGTTATTATTCTTGTTATGTTTATAGGAAGAGTTGGAATTATTACGTTACTTTCTATGTGGGTGAATCGTGTAGAACCAAGAGCGAGATACTCAGAAGAGGAAGTTTCAATAGGCTAAAAAGGGAGAAATTAGAGAATGAAAAAGAAATTAGAGACAGCGTATGGAGTGATTGGTCTGGGGCGCTTTGGAACAGCCCTGGCAATGATGCTGGCACAATCCGGCAATGAAGTAATTGCAGTAGACAGAGATGAAAAGAAAGTAAAAGAGATGCGTCAGTATACCGATTGTGCTTTTGTGACAGATGACCTCAGTTCGGACACACTGAAGGAGATCGGAATCCAAAATTGTGATGTGGTCATTATTTGTATTGGAGAGAAAGTCGACGTCAGCGTATTGACAACGATGAGTGTCATAGAGTTGGGGGTGCCTCGTGTTATTGCAAAAGCGCTGAGCCCTGAGCAGGGTGCGGTGCTTGGCAAGCTTGGTGCAGAAGTAGTATATCCGGAGAGGGATATGGCGCTCAGACTTGGGAAAAAGCTATTGTCTAACAATTTTTTGGAGTATGTTTCTCTGTGTAATCAGGTCGAAATCCGTCAGATACGGGTTCCGAATCATTTGATTGGAAAGAGCATAGAAGAGACAGAGATTCGTCACAAATACCGACTGAATATTATTGCTATTGAAAATGGTGATGAGACAGATATCGAAGTGATGCCGGACTACCGTCTGCGTCATGGGGATATCATTGTGGTCATCGGAAAAGTCGATAACATTGATGTTTTCGTAAATGAGATTTAAGTGCCGGAGGGAAAGATTATGGAAATGACATTTATAAGTTTCTGGCAGGAGATCGTGAGAAATCCGATGCTGTTTATCACAGTTTTACTTACATTGGGAGTTATTTTTGTAAATGGCTGGACAGATGCACCGAATGCGATCGCCACCTGTGTGGCTACCAGATGTATGCCTGTGCGTGCTGCAATCATGATGAGTGCGGTGTTTAACTTTCTCGGTGTTTTTGTAATGACACAGATCAACAGTTCTGTTGCATCTACGATCAGTAATATGGTGGATTTTGGGAATCACACAAACGAAGCTTTGATTGCACTGTGTGCGGCATTGTTGTCTATTGTAATCTACAGCACAGCCGCCTCGTTTTTCGGAATACCGACAAGTGAGAGCCACAGCCTGATTGCAGGATTATCGGGAGCGGCAATCGCCATTCAGCACGGAGTGAGCGGAATCAATTTTGATGAGTGGATAAAAGTGCTGTATGGACTTGTGTTGAGTCTGGTTTTAGGATTTGCAACAGGATGGGTAGTGTGTAAACTGATTACAATTTTTTGCCGGGCGATGGATCGCCGAAAAACAAATCGCTTTTTCGGCGGGGCACAGATTGCAGGTGCGGCAGCTATGAGTTTTATGCATGGGGCGCAGGATGGACAGAAGTTCATAGGTGTTTTGTTTTTAGGGATTGCATTTGCGGGAGGACATAATTCTGTGAATGGCATGGAAATTCCGGTGTGGCTGATGCTTTTGTGCAGTGTTGTTATGGGAATAGGAACCAGCGTAGGCGGAGAGAAGATTATCAAGTCCGTAGGAATGAATATGGTAAAACTGGAACGTTATCAGGGATTTTCTGCTGACCTTGCAGGAGCAATCTGTCTGTTGTATTCGAGCTTGATGGGAGTTCCGGTTTCCACAACGCACACAAAGACAAGTGCGATTATGGGAGTAGGGGCAGTAAAAAGACTTTCGGCTATCAATTTTTCGGTTGTAAAGGATATGATGCTGACCTGGATTTTTACATTCCCAGGCTGTGGATTGATCAGTTTTTGTATGGCAAAAATATTTATGTACATGTTTGGATAAGAGGAGGAAGATAACAATGTCAAAAAAACAGGATGATTATTACTTTGACAATTTTATTAAATGTGCGGAATACGCATGCAAAGAAGCGTATTTATTGAAAGAGATACTGACAGATTTTCGACCAGGAGAAATCTCAAAGCGGATGGAGGAAGTTCACGAAATTGAGCGTGAGGCAGATACGCACAGACACGAGATCACAGACAAGCTTGCGAAGGCATTTATTACTCCGATTGAAAGGGAGGATATCATCGCACTCAGCCATCATATCGATGATGTGACAGATAAGATTGAGGAAGTGCTGATTCGTGTTTATATCAACAATGTACAGGAGATGCGCGAGGAAGTATTCAGCATGCTGAATGTGGTCATTGAATGCTGTGAAGAACTTCAGAATTTGTTGAAAGAATTTAAGAATTTCAAACATTCTAAAGAACTCAAACAGAGCATTATCCGATTGAATACATTGGAAGAAAAAGAAGATGATCTGTTTATTTCCAGCATGAGAAAACTGCATGTGGAAGAGAAGGATGTCAGAAATGTTATTGCTTGGAGAGAGATTTACACATATCTTGAAAAATGTGCGGATGCTTGTGAACATGTGGCGGATATCGTGGGAAGTGTTGCGATGAAAAATACATAAGGCAGAAAAGTGGTGATGGGGATAATGCTCAGCACCAACTTTGTCTACAGTCTGAGGGCACCAAATGGTGTCCTTTATATTCAAAAATTGTTTTTGGTTTTGCTAACTTTTTTGTAGTAGGCGATTAGCAACTTTAATTGCCATTAAAATAGGACTAACAATACTGCAAACGATAAATTTCGGAGCCATAATTGCAAGAGACGGAATGATAACTATTTCAGAAAAACCCACAATACTATAAAATGCACAGACAGAGCATTTAATAAATTTTCCCATTCCATATTCATAGCTGCCAGATATTCGTTGCCCTTTGGTGTTAAGTCCTGTAAGTGCAGTGGTTGTTCCTATCATAAATGCGGAACTTACTGCAATGACCTGTTTTTTCTTTATTAATTGATGCATTATCTGTCTCACTTTTTGCACTTTCTCTATTGATTTTACATGGAATTAGGAATACAATCGATTGTAAAAGGGAGATGAAGTAGAATACAAAAAGGAAGGTGATGATGGTGCATCAAGTGGATATGGAACGGTTTGCATTTTTATTTTTATGTGGAAATAGGGACAGGCGCATCTTGCAGGGGAAAGAAAAAATGACATTTTCGGATCTTGACAGATTGAACTATATTACTGATTTTTTGGGACTAAAGCTTTACGGGCTGGAGATTTGGAACAAATATGCCGGACAGTTCAGAGAGCAGTTTCAACAGTTGCAGCGATTGTATGATGAGACAAGCAGCATTGTACCTTATGATCCATCGGAAACAGATGAAGATCAGCAGGAACAGTGGGTGAAAGATTTTTGCAGACAGGTACCGGATAGGAAAAGTCGGAGGAAATTGGAAGAAATTGTAAAACAATTTTATATGGAAAGAGGATGGGAAAGATTGCAAAGCGACATGTGAAGTGATATTATAAAGAAAATACTTTAAGAAAGTAGCTGTGATAATATGATGGAACGAAGAATGACGAATAAAGAAGTCAAGAGAAAAAACAGGAATGCAATATTCCGCTATATTTGCAAGCATGATACAATCTCCAATCCGGAGATTTCATATGGAATGAAACTAAGCCTTCCTACAGTGACACAGAATACGAAAGAACTTTTGGAGATGGGTGTAATTCAAGAGACCGGTGAGCTGGAATCCACCGGCGGCAGAAGAGCCAAGGCTTTATCACCAATTGCAAATGCAAGATATGCGATTGGGCTTGATATTACGAAAAATCATATAGGAATTCTTTTGACAAATTTGTTAGGAGAGATTTTAGAGTATGAAAGAAGTTATTGCCCATTTGAGTTGAAAGCTTCATATTTTGAGGAATTGAATCAGAGAGTGAAAAAGTTTTTAGAAGAGAAATGTATTCAGGATGACGTTGTGCTAGGCATCGGAATTTCATTTCCCGGAATTGTTGATTTGCAAAAAAAAGAGATTACGAATTCTCATATTTTGAATGTTAAAGAACTTCCGTTTTCTGAGGTGGACACTTTTTTTGAATATCCCTGCTATTTTTTGAATGATGCGAATGCAGGCGCTTTTGCAGAGGGAATCCATTCAAAACAATCGGACAAATTTTTTTATGTCTCGCTGAGTAATACCGTAGGCGGAGCAATATTTTTTGAAGAAAAATTAGTGCAGGGAACATCTTTTCGCTGTGGTGAAGTGGGGCATATGACGATCATTCCAGATGGAAAAGAATGCTATTGCGGGAAGAAAGGGTGTTTCGATGCGTATTGTTCTGCAAAACAGCTGGCAGATTTGGCAGACGGCAAGCTTGAAGAATTTTTTATACAGTTGAAAAAGAGGAGCGAAAGAAATGTAAAAGCCTGGCAAGAATATATTTATTATCTGGCTATTGCAGTAAATAATATCCATATGGTTTTGGATTGTGATGTCATTCTTGGAGGATATGTGGGAAGTTATTTAGAAGAGTATATTCAGGAAATCCGAAAAGAAGTTGCAAGTCATAACACGTTTGAAGAAAAGGGAGAGTTTGTTCGGAACTGCAATTATAAGGTTGCAGCGGCAGCGTATGGGGCGGCAATGAAAGTAATCGAAGAATTTATAGAAAAAATATAGAGATAAGAGAAGAACGGAAAAGGTTCTTCTTTTTTTGTGCAAATA
>PPYF01305043.1_pt1 | contig 16857 bp, 10 predicted proteins | sample 1559871 | NCBI WGS metagenome assembly PPYF01 (sample SAMN08240021, study PRJNA423297) | Human gut metagenome, whole genome shotgun sequencing project.
GAGGGCGCGTTTTGCTCCAGCAGCAAATACAGCGGTTCGCCCGCGCACGGCAAGATCACCGGCACCCTGACGCTGCCGTCGACGCTGAAAACGATCGGCGCATATGCGTTCGCGTATGAGGGCTTTTCCGGAGAGCTTCTGATCCCGGACGGTGTGACGTGCATTGGCGCGAACGCCTTTGCCGAATGCGACGGCTTTGGCGGGACGCTATCCCTGCCGGACAGCGTCAAAACGGTGGGGGAATGGGCGTTTTATCAGTGCGAGGGCTTTACCGGCCTGAAGCTTCCTGCCGGACTGACCAAAATTGAAAAGCTGTCGTTTGCATTTATGGCTGGCTTGAAAACAGAGGTCGCGATTCCGGAGGGCGTGACGGAGATCGGCGAAGGCGCGTTCGAGTGTTCTTATATGCCGTCCGTCCGCTTGCCGTCCACGCTGAAGAAAATCGAAAAACAGGCGTTCATGCATGCGCATAACCTGACAAAAATTACGCTGCCGGATGGACTGGAAACGATTGGAGACGAAGCGTTTGACGGCTGCCGTTTTAAAAAGGCAATCGTCCTTCCCGCCAGCATCAAATCGATTGGAAAAAAGGCGTTCTATGGATATTCCTATTATGGAAGCGGTACGCTCGGCGCGTATTTCCTCGGCGCAGCGCCCCAGATTGTCGGGACGCTGAACGCCAACTGCTCGTTCCCGTCGGATTGGACGCTCTTTTACCTGCCCGGCACGTCCGGCTGGACGGGCGATACCTATGCTGGCTACAAGATTGCCCTGTGGGACGGCGAAACGCGCTGGGACAACCTGCGTACGAGTAAGTTTGGATACGGTTGGGATAACAAGGGGAACGAGATCGAAACGTCATGGAGCGTCAACACGGACACCGGAAAGATCACCCTGACCGACGATCTGAACGAAGGCTGCGCCGTCGCAGTCTCCTATGACGCGGAGGGCCGCGTTACGGGCATCGGCGTCCTGCGTACCAAAACGGATTTCGTTGTACTCAACCTGCAGGACACCTGCCGCCTGTTCCTCCTGAACGCATCCTCCGCCCCGCGTCTGGACACGCCAATCACCATCAATGACTACCTCCAGACCTGAGACGCCCCCAAAGCCTGCCCTTGTCGTGCCCCGCACGATAAGGGCAGGCGGCATTTGCGTCAGCCCGCCCCGTCTCCCGGAAATTCTGAAGAAACATTTTACAAAATCCCCACAAATAAAGCAGCCAGCATCTTGCAATTGCGGCACAGTTCGTATATAATTATTCTACGAATACTAGGGGTAGTGTAGACTCTTGCAGCACCCAGTTACAATTTCACCCCGATTGTACGTCCGACCGAGATGAGGAGGAATGCGAAGAATGAAACGCAACCGAATATTGGCCATAGGCATCGCACTGCTGCTGGCGGTGCAGCTGCTGACGCCGCTTGCCTGCGCCGCAGGCACGACGCTCAAGCTCACAGCCCCGGACAAGCTGCCGGACGTCGGCCAGACCTTTACCGTCGTGGTCGAGTTGACCGGCAACACGGGCCTCGGCGCTGTGCAGATCAAACTGGGCTACGACGATTCCGTTGTCGAATGCACCGGCATTGAAAACGGCGCGCTCGTTGCCGGTATGCTCGCCGCGAGCAACCCGCACGCAACGCGTGACGGCGTCGGCGCGATCCTCGCAGCGGCGGCCACCACCGCCGTCAAGACCGACGGCGGCATCGTCACCTTCACCTTCCGGGTCAAGGCGGCGGGCGACGCGAAGTTCAGACTGGTTGACGCAGTCCTTGCCGATCCGGACGGAAAGTCCCTTTCCGCCACGTACTCGCTCCCGGCGCTCATCACGCAGGACATCGGCTCCGAAAGCACCGGCTCTGCCGGCGGTACGACGGAAACGCCCGATAAGCCTGCCGACGACGAGAAGCAGGACGAGGACAAGAAAGACGACGACGGGGAAAAGTCCGAAGAGGAAACGCAGCCCGCCTCCTTCCGCGACGTGACCCGTGGCCACTGGGCCTTCGCCCCGGTCGAACGCGCGGCGGAACTGGGCCTTGTCACCGGCTATTCCGACGGCACCTTCCGACCCGACACCCCCGTGACCCGCGCGCAGTTCGTCCTCATGCTCTGGCGCATGTGCGGCAAGCCCGCTGCGGCCAAGGCGGCCTCGTTTGCAGACGCCAGCGCGGACTGGTATCAGGACGCACTGAGCTGGGCAGTAGAAAAAGGCTATGTGAACGGCCTGTCCGACACCCGCTTCGGCCCCGACGCGCCTATCACGCGCCAGCAGGCCATGGCCATCCTCTTCCGCCTGAACGGCGGGCAGAGCGGCACAGAGCTGACGCTGACCGGCATTTATGAGCAGACCTTCGCCGACAGCACGACCATCGCCTCCTGGGCGAAGGACGCGACCTGGTGGGCGGTCTACCATGAGCTTGTTTCCGGCGTCGGCGGCAGCCGCATCGCACCGGAGGCCAACGCGTCCCGCGCGCAGATCGCGGCGATCCTGCTGCGGTATGCGGATCAATTTATGACAATGGAGGAAGCGGCATGAAAAGAAGAATGCTTGCGCTGCTGCTCGCAGTGCTGACACTCACAATGCTCACCGCAGCCGCGTTTGCGGAAGACACGGAAGTCCTCGGCGTCTATAATGTGACCGGCCCCCTGACCGTGACGAACGGCACGAGGGACGGCGGCTTCTACGCAGGCGCGGACACGTTCGAGCTGAACTGCACCGGCCTGACCGGCGAGTATTCCCTCGTCCTGCTCCTCGCGGGCGACAGCGCCGTCCCCACAGAAGGCAACATCCAGTACATCGACCAGACGAGCGTGGAGGCTGGCAAGGTGACATTCACCCTCAAGCCCAAGGCCCTGACGGAGGGTACATACAACGTCTACATCAGCACGACCGACAAGGCGCTCGACAAGGTCGCGTCGTTCCAGTACGGCACAAAGCCGCCGTACACGCCGGGCGACGTAAACTGCGATGGCGATATTGATGTTTTTGATGTTTCTGCGCTGCTGGGTTATCTTGCAAAGAAAAGAACACTTACGGCAGATGGCCTTTTGGCTGCTGACGTTGCGTCCCCGAAGGGCGAAATTGATGTATTCGACGTATCGCGAATCCTGCAGTATCTGGTTGGAAAAGGAAAGTTCGAATAAAGGAGAACAAATAGCATGAAAAGACTGATTTCACTTATTTTGGCGGTCGCGCTCCTGCTCAGTCTCGCACCGGCGGTTTTCGCTGATGGCGAGGAAGCTGGCGGCGTAGCGCTGGCGTTTGGAACCATACGAGAGATAGAACAGGATGTATATGATACTACCGATAAGGTAAAGTATTACGCAATCCCTGTTGTGGTAAAAAATACAACGAGCGAAGAAATTATGCTGAATGCATTGCAGTGCATTTTCAATTATGATGAAAGTGGACTTGCACCTGCAAACATTCAGGCAGACGAATATTCGTTCATAGATCCGATAACCTTTAGCAGCAAGCCCGTATCCGAGTGGGAAAGCAAGGATGGCAATGCTGCCAATGGCCTTATTACTGTAATTGCGGCAACAACTAAATCGAATTATTACGTAAGGGTCAAGGCTGGCCAGGAACGTGTGCTGTTTGAACTGAATCTGGCACGCGTAAACGATGTCGAAAACGGTGACTATAACGTAACGTTTGCTGACCCGTATCTGAATGACGATGGAAAGCGGATGCAGAATAAGATCGGTTACGACGATACGGATATCCAGATATCGTATTCCCAGTCTGAGGGAAATCTGGATCTGACGGATGAAGAAAAAATCACCATTACCGACGGCAAAGCTCCTGTCCTCGCTTCTGTCGCTGTCGACAAGGACGAGGTCGGATATGCAAGCGGCGACGTGATCACCCTGAGTGCAAAATCCGCATCCGGCAACGATATCACGGGGCTTGTCAGCTTCTCGATTAAGGACTACACTGGCACCGGCTTAGAGATTACCGGCAATCAGCTGACTGTCTCCGACGAGAATCCCGCAAACGTCGGTACATACACCGTCACAGCCACCCCGGAAGGAAATGGCTGCACGGCTGGCGAAAACGTGGAAACTGCCACCTTCACCATCGCCCCGAAGACGGTCACTAACCCGACGCTGACCGTCGTAGGCTTTGGCAAGGGCCAGGCAAAGGGCTTCCTTACGTTCGAGGACGTGACCGGCGGTCTGGCCGTCCCGACTGGCTATAGATGCTATAAAGGCGCGGAAGCCACCGGAAATCCTGATCACGAGGGTAACTTCGAGGCAGGCACCACCTATACCATTGCCATCACGCTGCACCCGGCAGCAAACTATGCGTTTGACGAGCTTGATCCGGGCTATCTGACCGTTACGATCAACGGGGAAGAGCAGAAAGCCAAGATCGAGAAGGGACCTGAGTTTAACGGCGTGTCCGAATATCAGGCAGTTGTAACTGCGACGACTGCGGATAAGGACGAGCCGACACTCGATCTGAAAGATATTAGCGCCACCTACGGCGATAAGCTGCTCAACCTCAAACTGGACAGCTGCTCTGCATCCTTTAACGGCCAGCCTGTTGAGGGCACGTTCGCATGGGCGGATGAGTACAATGCAGAAACCCCTGTCGGCGATGCTGGCGAACAAACATTCAATGTAGTCTTCACGCCCGCACAGCAAGAAGTCTACGCCACTGTCACCGGCACTGTCAAAGTGAATGTCGCGAAGAAGCAGATCACATTCACCAAGAGCGACTACGAATGGAAGTCGATCAATGATGATCCGTACACGCTCGATGATTATAAGGCGATGTGCTTCCAGTACGACAAAAACGAGCACGGTATCGAGCCGACCTGCACGAACAATGACATCAGCGACCTTGTAGAGTTCGAAGTGTCCTCGAACAATAAGAGCACCAATGTCATTGCCGCTACGGTTACGGCAAAGGTTCTGTTAAAAGACGAGTACGCTAAGAATTACAAGTTTGATAAAGATAACACGAATATTCAGAGCGCTACATTGAAGGTGCTCCCCATCGTCGTAGAAGGCACTGGCGAATATACGCATTCTGTCGAAGTCTGCTACACAACGTCCAGTGTGGATATTCCGCTCAGCGAGTTCGGTCTGCCTGATGAAGTCCTCAATGATACGAACAACAAGTACTGGATGAGAACCGACGCTGTTGTCGCAGGTGATGTCGATGTCATCTCCGGTACGCCGACGTCCTTTGACGAGGCAAATCGTACATTGACGCTGAACCTCAAGAGCAGCCTGACAAAGGACGACGCGGGCAAGACCGCATCCGTCACGCTCGGCCTGAAGGTCAACAACTACGAGACGATCAACCCCGGCGTAGAGGAGATCGCAGGCGGAGAGGACAAACTCTTCATCCTGAAGCTGACCGTCAAGATCATCGAAAAAGAAGACGCAGGGCTGGAAGTCTTCGGAATCCCCAAAACGATGGTCTATGGCGATACAGTGAGAGCAGGATCTCCGGACGGCTACTATTATACGGTCAAAAAAGAGGGCAAAAATGCTACATTCTCCGCAATGATAAGCGATACTGCGGTCGTTGCCTTTGACGATGACGAAGGCCTTGCGGCAAAGGGCGTTGGCACTGCTACGATCACCTGCACATATGAATCCGACACCACCTTCGCTACAAAGACATTCACGATCAATGTTACCCCCAAGGGTCTGACCGCCAACGTTTCGCACGACCCCATCACCTACGGCGATGCTGCTCCGACCACTGGTTATTCCGTCGAATTCGAGGGCCTCGTGAACAACGATGAGATCGCGGAAGACGCGTACACCGTAGACACAGAATACACGAAGGGCTGCAAAGTCGACAATTATAAGTTTACCTGCGTTCTGGACACCGATAAGATTAAGAATTACACGATCGGTAACGTTACCGGCGAACTTGTTGTGAACCCGAAATCCATTGCCGCACCCTCTGTCACGATCAATAACCCGACCGACAAGACCTATACAGGTTCTCCCTGCGTGCAGGGCGTTTCCGTCAAGGACTCCGAAGCAAAGCTTACATTCGATGATATTTCCGTCACATACGAAAATAACATCAATGTCGGCACGGCGACCATCATCTACACCGGTAAGAACAATTACACCGGTGAGATCAGAAAGAACTTCAAGATCACGGAAGCTTCCATCACGGACGACATGATCGCGAATATTCCCAGCGTGACCTACAACACCAGGGCCCATACCCCCGATGTGACTGTCACGTTCGAAGGCAGCACGCTCGAGGCTGGCAAGGATTACGACGTTGCGTACACCAACAACATCAACGCCGGTACCGCCACCGTTACCGTCACCGGTAAGGGCAACTTCACCGGCACGGCCAGCAAGACCTTCACCATCAACAAGGCCGGTCTGACCCTGAACCCCTGCACGATCTCCGAGCTCTGCACCGAGACCGACCTGAAGACCAGAACGCTCCCGTCCGACTTCTTCCTCGCAGGCGAGACCGAAACCGGCTTCTCCATCAAGCTCACCGCTGTTGAGGGCGGAGACGACATCTTCGCTGTGGCACCTGCGGTTGTCGAAGGCGAAAACAAGATCACCTTCAAGCTGAAGAACGAAGTCGGCGCGGCGACCTTCACGGTCACTGTCACCCCGGTCTCCGGCAACTACAACGGCGGCAGCTATGCGCTGACGATCTCGACCCACGACAGAACCGACGTCTCCGGCAGCATCTCCTTCCCGGATGGCTCCGCTGTCTACACCGGTACTGGCATCAAGTACGAGAATGCGACCATTTCCGGCTATTCCGGCACGCTGCGCTACGGCTACACGCCCAACGCCTCGACCGGCGCTTCGCTTGACGCCTCCGGCCTCCCGCTGACCGTCGGCACCTACACCGTCGCCGTGACCTTCAACAGCGACGCCAGCTTCGGCTACAAGACCGCGACCTTCACCATCACCAAGGCGACCCCGACCGGCACGCCCGGCTACACAAAGATCGAAACGAGCGGCAAGACCCTTGCCGACGCCAAGCTCACCGTCGGCACCATCCGCCCGGCCGGCACCATCGCGTGGGATATGCCTCTCACGACCGTACTTGAGGACGGCAAGGCATACGCATGGACGTTCACCCCGAACGACACGCACAACTACACCATCCTCACCGGCACGCTCGTTCCCTATGTCGACGACGGCATGGATTACATCCCCGGCGTGATCGGCGGCAATACGGGCAGCTTCAACTTCCATGACGTGAGCCGCCTTGACTACTTCTATGACGCTGTCAAGTGGGCCGCAGAAAACGGCATCGCCTCCGGCACGGGCCGCTACACCTTCTCGCCCAACGCCGTCTGCACCCGCGCACAGACCGTCACCTTCCTCTGGCGCGCAGCCGGTTCTCCGCTGCCCAGATATCGTGTCTGCCCGTTCACGGACGTGCAGCCCAGCGATTATTATTACAACGCAGTCCTCTGGGCTGTTGAGCAGGGCATCACCACCGGCCTCAATGCCACCACCTTCGGGCCTGACGTAACGGTCACCCGCGGCCAGGTCGCAACGTTCCTCTACCGCGCCGCCTCCGCCGCCAAGCCCAGCACGTTCAACCCCTTCACGGATGTCAAGACCACGGCGTACAACTACAACGCCATCCTCTGGGCCTATGACAACCGCATCACCACCGGCACCAGCGACACGACCTTCAGCCCGGACGCCTACTGCACCCGCGCCCAGATCGTGACCTTCCTGTACAGATACTATCAGGGCCGCTGAACAAATTTAAACGGGGCTGCAGCGAGAAATCGCTGCAGCCCCGTCAGCTTTTCAAAGCCCCCCGCGTTCTGAACACTTCTGCGTATGGATCAGGAGTCAAACAGGCACGCATTTGCCGAATAGGCGTGTCTTGCAAAGTGCGTCACATAATGTTACGATATAACGCAATGTGATAAAAAAGTGTATACGGCTGTGCTGTAAATGGAGGATGCCGGTATGGAAATCAGAGCATATACGGAATATAACGAGGCGGAGATCCTTGGATTGTACGCAAGCGTGGGCTGGACCGCCTACACGGACGATCCGGCGGCTCTGCGAAACGGCTTTGCAAATTCGCTTCTGACGCTGGCGGCCTATGAGGAGGCAGCGCTTGCAGGACTGATCCGCGTGGTAGGGGATGGACATACAATCGTTTTTGTGCAGGATATTCTGGTGCGTCCTCAATTTCAGCGGCGCGGCATCGGTTCGGCGCTGCTTCAGGCTGTCCTGAACCGATATGCCGGTGTGCGGCAGATCGAGCTTTTTACGGACGATACACCGGAAACCGCAGCGTTTTACCGATCAATGGGCTTCCGGGAGCTGACAGAGCTTGGCTGCCGCGGATTTATGAAAATTTGAAACAGAGCGGCGGAGCGGACATTACAGCTTATGAGGACGGCATTGCGCGCCGCTGCAGCTTCAACACCAACCGCCCAAACGCCGGAAGGCCCTGCTTTCGCAGGGCCTTCCGGCGTTGTTTGCAGGATCTCTGTTTCATGACAAGACGAAACCGGTCAGCGGCTTTTTAGCATATGACGGCGGCCCGCAGGTTTTCCTGCGGGCCGCCGTCAACACAAATGAAAAGAGGAATCACGAAATATGCTTTATAATTGTATCCAGCCGCCGCTTCTGCGTCTCCATATGAGCCGGAAGGACATTGCCGAATCGTTTGTTTGAGCGCATTATACGCGCGCCGCAGGCAAATGTCAAGCGCTGCATGGGAAAAAGCAATATTAGAATTTCTGAAGGCTGCGTTCAGCAATATGAATAAATCAAACGGGCGAAAATTGTTGACATTAACGATATACATCACTAAAATAAATAGAAATTCTTTTATAAAGACATATGTATATGATACGAGGACATATTGGGAGGCGTTCGCATTCCCGGAGAATATGCAGCGTGAAGCGGCACAGGCTTTACAGCGGAAGAGGGGACAGGAAAGCATGGAACAGGTACATCAGCAACGATTCACCGAACAGGAAAGCCAGCATGATGCCTGCGGGATCGGCGCCGTTGTTAATATCAGCGGACAGAGAACGCATCGGGCAGTAGATGACGCGCTGAAGATCGTCGAAAAGCTTGAACACCGCACCGGCAAGGACGCCGATGGCACTACCGGCGATGGCGTCGGCATTATGACGCAGCTTCCGTATGCCTTTTTTGAAAAAACAGCGCGGCAGGCGGGAAAACCGCTTCCGGAAGCGGGCGATTACGGCGTCGCCATGATCTTTTTTCCGCAGGATCCGCTCAAACGTATGCGCAGCCGAAAGCTGCTGGAGATGATCCTGTCGCGTGAGGGGCTGGGGCTGCTGTTCTGGCGGGATGTGCCGGTCTGTCCGGAGATTCTGAGCGAAAAAGCGCGGAGCAGTATGCCTGCGATCGCGCAGTGCTTTATCCGCCGCCCGGAAAAGACCGCGCGCGGCCTGGATTTTGACCGAAAACTGTATCTGGCCCGGCGCGAGTACGAGCATTCCGTCTCCGGCACCTACGTCGTATCGATGTCCAGCCGGACGATCGTATACAAGGGGCTGTTTCTGGTCTGGCAGCTGCGGAAATTCTATCCGGATCTGCAGGACGCGGATTTTGCCTCTGCACTTGCGCTTGTGCATTCCCGCTTCTCCACCAACACCACGCCCTCGTGGAAGCGGGCGCATCCCAACCGCATCATTCTTCACAACGGCGAGATCAACACCATCCGCGGCAACATCAACCGAATGCTTGCCCGCGAGGAGACGATGGCCTCTCCGGTTCTGGGCGAGGAGATCGCCAGAGTCTATCCTGTCGTGGAGACGGACGGCTCTGATTCGTCCATGCTGGACAACACACTGGAATTTCTCATGTACAGCGGCATCGAGCTGCCAAAGGCCGTGATGCTGTGCATCCCGGAGCCGTGGGGACGGGATAAGAATATGTCCCGGGAAAAGCGCGATATGTTCCACTATTACGCCTCCATGATGGAGCCGTGGGACGGCCCGGCAGCCATCCTCTTCTCCGACGGCGAGCAGGTCGGCGCTGTGCTTGACCGCAACGGCCTGCGCCCGGCACGCTATCTGGTCACAAACGACGGCTATCTGATTCTGGCCTCAGAGGTCGGCGCGCTGCCGATCCCGCCGGAGCGGATCGTCCGCAAATCCCGCCTGCAGCCGGGGAAAATGCTTCTGGTCGATACCCGGACCGGCACCGTTCTGGAAGACCGGGAACTCAAGCACCGTTACGCAGCGGAGCATCCCTATGGCGAGTGGCTCGATCAGGAGCTGCTGCAGCTGGCGGATATTCCGATTCCAAACCGGAAGGTTCCGGAATACACGGCGCTGGAGCGCAGCCGCCTGTATAAGATCTTCGGCTATACCTATGACGAGATCCACTCAGCCATATTGCCCATGGCGAAAAACGGCACGGAACCGACCGCCTCCATGGGGGCGGATATCCCGCTGGCCGTCCTGTCAGAAAAGCATCAGCCGCTGTTCTATTACTTCAAGCAGATGTTTGCGCAGGTCACGAACCCGCCGATCGACGCGCTGCGCGAGGCCATCGTTACTGACACGACCGTCTACGCAGGTTCCGACGGCAATCTTCTTTCCGACTGCGCGGAAAACTGCCGCGTCCTGCAGATCAACAATCCCGTTCTGACCAGCCGGGATCTCATGAAGATCGAAGGGCTTCATATGCCGGGACTTCAGGCGAAGAAGGTATCGCTGCTGTATTATAAGAATGCCTCGCTTGCGCTTGCGCTCGACCGGCTGTTTGTCGCCTGTGATAAGGCGTATTACGCCGGGGCAAATATCCTCATTCTCTCCGACCGCGGTGTGGATGAGAACCACATCGCCATCCCGTCTTTGCTGGCAGTGTCCGCCGTGCAGCAGTATCTTGTACGCACGAAAAAGCGCACGGCGATCTCCCTGATCCTTGAGAGCGCCGAGCCGCGCGATGTGCACCATTTCGCCACGCTCTTCGGCTACGGCGCAAGCGCGGTCAATCCCTATCTCGCACAGGACTGCATCGGCGAGCTCGTCGCCGAAGGGGCACTCAACAAGGACTACTATGCCGCGGTCGATGCCTATGATCAGGCCATTCTGGACGGCGTGATGCGGATCGCATCCAAAATGGGCATTTCCAGTATGCAGTCGTATGAGGGCGCACAGATTTTTGAGGCCGTCGGCATCTGCAGGGATGTCGTGGACCGGTATTTCACAAACACGGTCAGCCGCGTCGGCGGCGTCGGCTTGCAGGAGATGAACGACGCTGTTGTCTGGCGGCATGACCGGGCGTTTGACCCGATGGATCTGACCGTCGATCTGACTGTTGATTCCTCCGGCTTCCACAAGCTCCGCTCCGGCGGCGATATGGAAGATCATATGTATAATCCGATGACCATCCTGACGCTGCAGAAGGCCGTCCGCACCGGTGATTTTGCGTGCTTCCGCAGGTACTCCGCCATGGTCGACGATGAATTGCTGCCGCATACGCTGCGCGGTCTGCTCGGGTTCCGGTTTGACGAGACAAAGGCAATTCCGCTGGGCGAGGTCGAGCCAGCCTCCAGCATCGTCAAACGCTTCAAAACCGGCGCCATGTCCTACGGCTCCATCTCCGAAGAAGCGCACCGCTGCCTTGCCATTGCGATGAACCGCCTGGGCGGAAAGTCCAACTCCGGCGAGGGCGGGGAGGAGTCCGCGAGACTCGGTACGGAGGAAAACTCCGCCATCAAGCAGGTCGCTTCAGGCCGGTTCGGCGTTACAAGCGAGTATCTTGTAAGTGCAAGCGAGATCCAGATCAAGCTGGCGCAGGGCGCCAAGCCCGGCGAGGGCGGCCATCTGCCCGGCAGCAAGGTCTGGCCGTGGATCGCGCGCACGCGGCATTCCACGCCAGGTGTGGCGCTCATCTCACCGCCGCCGCACCATGATATCTACTCGATCGAGGATCTGGCACAGCTGATCTACGATCTGAAATGCGCCAACGAAAACGCTGATATTTCCGTCAAGCTCGTCTCCGAGGCGGGCGTTGGTACCATTGCCGCAGGCGTTGCCAAGGCAGGCGCGCAGACGGTGCTCATTTCCGGCTATGACGGCGGAACCGGCGCGGCCCCGCGCAGTTCCATTTACAATGCCGGCCTTCCGTGGGAGCTTGGTCTGGCCGAAGCGCACCAGAGCCTCATTGCCAACGGTCTGCGCGGCCGTGTGCGCCTCGAAACAGACGGCAAGCTTATGACCGGCCGCGATGTGGCAATCGCCTGTATGCTCGGCGCGGAGGAGTTCGGATTTGCAACCGCGCCGCTGGTGTGCCTCGGCTGCGTCATGATGCGCGTGTGCAATCTTGATACCTGCCCGATGGGCATCGCGACCCAGAGGCCGGAGCTGCGGAAAAACTTCTGCGGCAAGCCGGAGTATGTCATGCACTTTATGGAGTTTGTCGCACAGGAGCTGCGCATGATCATGGCAAAGCTCGGCGTGCGCACGGTCGACGAGCTGGTCGGTCATACGGAGTATCTGCACATCCTGCCGCATCAGATCACGCAGCGCGCCGCGATGGTAGACGTCTCCGGCATTCTGGCCCGCTGCGGCGAGGAAAACTGCCATTATGATCCGGTACAGCGGTTCGATTTCAAGCTGGATACGACGCTGGATAAGCAGGTGCTTTTGCCGCTGCTTCCGAAAAAGGGAAAACCGGCTGTCCCAAAGCGCTGCACTGTTGATATTTCCTGTTCTGATCGTGCATTCGGCACGCTCTTCGGCGCGGAGATCACGCGCCGCTGGGGCAGCACGCTGGAGGATGATACTTATCAGATCCACTGCCGCGGCGGCGCCGGGCAGTCATTCGGCGCGTTTTTGCCGAAGGGCGTAACGCTTTCGCTCGAGGGCGACAGCAACGACTACTTCGGCAAGGGCCTTTCCGGCGGCAGACTGGTCGTTTTTGCGGATCGGGCCAGCACGTTTGAGCCTGCCGACAACGTCATCATCGGCAATGTCGCGCTCTACGGCGCGACAAGCGGCAGCGCCTTCATTTCCGGCATTGCGGGCGAACGCTTCTGCGTGCGCAATTCCGGCGCGACCGCCGTTGTGGAGGGCGTCGGCGACCACGGCTGTGAATATATGACGGGCGGCACGGTCGTCGTTCTGGGGCCTACCGGTCGGAACTTTGCCGCCGGGATGTCGGGCGGCGTTGCCTATGTGCTGGACCCGGAGCATAAGTTTTATCTGCGCGCCAACAAGGAGCTTGTCTCCGTCGAGGCCGTTGCGCAGAAGCAGGACATTTCCCGTCTCCGGGAGCTTCTGCAGCGCCATGTGGCGCTCACAGGCTCAAAAAAAGGCCGCGCCATTCTCGAACACTTCAACGAGCGGCTTGCGGATTTCAAAAAGATCATTCCGTATGACTACAGCCATATGCTGCAGCTGATCGGCCGGTATGAGGCAGCCGGTATGACGCGGGATGAGGCAGAACTTGAAGCGTTTTTGAAGCGGGAGGAATAAAGTCATGGGAAAACCGACTGGATTTCTGGATTATACGCGCGTGAACTGTCCGAGCCGTGACGCGGCGGCGCGCACAGGCGACTATGCGCCGGTCGAGCTGCCGCTGTCTGAACGGAACCGCCGCCGGCAGTCCGGTCGCTGCATGGACTGCGGCGTGCCGTTCTGCCAGGCAGGCGCGTCATTTGAGGGCGTGCTGCTCGGCTGCCCGCTGCATAACCTGATCCCGGAGTGGAACGATCTTCTATGGAACGGAAATTATGAGGGTGCGCTGCAGAGGCTGCTGAAGACAAGCCCCTTCCCGGAGTTTACAGGCCGGGTCTGCCCAGCGTTGTGTGAAAGAGCCTGCGTCTGCGGCCAGGTGTCCGAGCCGGTCACGATCCGGGAAAACGAGCTTTCCATCATCGAGTATGGCTTTGAAAACGACCTGATGCAGCCCATGCCGTCCGCTGCGCGTTCGGATAAAAAAATCGCGGTGATCGGCTCCGGCCCGGCTGGACTTTCCGCAGCTTACTATCTCAATCGCCGCGGCCATCATGTGACGGTTTTTGAAAAAGACCCGCTTCCGGGCGGGCTTCTGACCTATGGCATCCCGGAAATGAAGCTGCCGAAGCAGATCGTTGCCCGCCGCGTTTCGCTCATGGAGCGCGAGGGCGTCAGCTTCCGGACAAGCTGCCGTGTGGGGCAGCAGATCAGCCCGGAGGAACTGGCCGCACAGTTTGACCTTGTGATCTTCTGCTGCGGCGCGCAGCAGCCGCGGCCGCTGCCGTTTGCCGAAGCGGCCGGTGTTTTCTACGCGCTCGATTATCTGCGCGCCTCGGCGCAGTCGCTGCTTGAAAAAACAGAACCCGCCGTAACGGCGTCCGGCAGGCAGGTCGTGCTGGTCGGTGCGGGCGACAGCGCTTCAGACTGCATCTCCGTTGCGCTGCGGCAGGGCTGCCGGTCCATCACGCAGCTGATCCGCAAGCCGCGCACGGAGCAGACAGAAAAACGCGACCATGCGCACGAGGAGGCGGAGGCTGTCTTCGGCGCGGATATCCGGCGCTATGAGACGCAGATCGAACGGCTTGTCTGCGGCGATGACGGCTCTGTAAACGCGGTGATCCTGCAGGGGAGCGGCGAACAGCTGCCCTGCGATCTGCTGCTGCTTGCCTCCGGCTTTTCCGGGTGTGAACCGGCGTCTGTGGATGCGTATGAGGCTGTCCGGAAGACCGGCGTGCCGGCCCTGACAGCAGGCGATATGGCGTCCGGCGTGTCGCTCGTCGTGCTGGCTATTGCCAGCGGCAAACAGGCCGCTGCGCAGGCGGACGCAAGTCTTATGGGCTATACCAATATTCTTTGAACACGATACGAAAGGATGTGCTTACTATGAGCAGGAAAAGAAGTCTCGGTGTGATCGGGCTTGGCCATGTGGGCGCGCACGTCGCGTATGCACTGGCTGTACAGGGCATCCGCCGCAATATGCAGCATCTCAAGGAACTATAAAAAACTGTTCAAACAGGAGGCTATGACGATGAACATCAGCATGACAAAAACAACGCATCCCGGCAAGCTGCCGCCCGCCGACCGGCTCGGCTTCGGCTCCGTATTCACGGACCACATGTTTCTGATGGATTATACAGACCGGGAGGGGTGGCACAACGCGCGCATCGTACCCTTCGGACCGATCAGCATTTCTCCGGCGGCAAGCGTTCTGCATTACGGCACGGAGGTCTTCGAGGGACTGAAGGCGTACCGCCGCCCGGATGGAGCGGTGCAGCTGTTCAGACCCTGGGAAAACGTCGCACGGCTGAACCGCTCCTGCGACCGGCTGGGCCTGCCGCGCATCGATGAGCGCGACGGCCTGCAGGCGATCCGGGAGCTGGTAAAGATGGATGCCGCGTGGGTCCCGTCTGCACCCGGCACGTCGCTCTATATCCGCCCCTTCCTGTATTCGACAGACCCGACGCTTGCCCTGCATGGCGTGCATGAGGCGACATTTGCAATCATTCTGTCTCCGTCGGGAAGCTATTTCTCAGACGGCCTGAAGCCTGTGCCGATCATGGTCGAGACGGAGGACGTGCGTGCGGTGCGCGGCGGAACGGGCGAGGCCAAGTGCGGCGGCAACTACGCCGCAGCCAACCGCGCGGGCGATAAGGCGCTGGAAAAAGGCTATTCGCAGGTCCTGTGGCTGGACGGCGTGGAGCGAAAATACGTGGAAGAGGGCGGCGGCATGAACGTCATGTTCAAGATCGCCGGAACCGTCGTCACGCCGATGCTGACAGGCTCGATTCTGCCGGGCATTACCAGAAAGTCCTGCATCGAGCTGCTGAAGAGCTGGGGCGTTCCGGTCGAGGAGCGGCTGCTCAGCGTGGACGAGCTGTTCGAGGCTGCCAAAAACGGCACGCTGGAGGAAGCGTGGTGCGTCGGCACCGCAGCCGTCATTTCGCCCATCGGGGAGCTGGCATGGAACGAAGAAACGTTCGAGGTCAACCAGAACCGGATCGGCGCGCTGTCACAGAGACTCTACGACGAGCTGACTGGCATCCAGTGGGGCACCCGGCCAGACCCCTTCGGCTGGACCTGCGTTGTATAACCGCAGACTGCCTTTTAAGAACATGTAGGCCTGTGCCTTCAGGTACAGGTGTCACAGCCGAAAAAGAACACCTGCTCCAGATGCGGCTGTGCGCCGCTCTTCGGATCCCGTTCCATACGGATCACATCGCGCATATATGTGCGCCAGCGTGCGCTGACAGGCGCGTCCTTCTGCACGGCAAGCGCTGTTTGCAGATCGTCACATTCGTAATATCCGAAAAGCGTATCGCCTGCCTGCCAGATCGAATAGTTCCGGATCCCGGCGCGGCGGAACATCTCCAGCATCTCCAGCCAGATCTCGTCATGCCGCCTGCCGGAGCAGTTCCGGCAGGCGGTATTTTATCACGCGCCAGATACAGGAAAGCGCTGCCGGAAAGATGGGCAATTTCGCAGCGCAGGCAAGGAATACGGGAAAAAGCACCTGCGCGGACTGCTTCAGGGCGGTGCAGCTCCATGCAGAGCGGACTTTCCGGTGACTGTACCCTCCGGCAGCGAAATGCACAAATCTGCAAGGAAGAATTCTGCGCAAATAGAGATTGTGCTGCATGGATATTTTCAAAAAAGTCGCTATAATACAAATAATGCTTCGCTTATTGCGCGGAAAATATCTGTCCCACAGGAAAAACAAATCAACTTTTCGGTTGCCATACTTGTATGCAAACAATTCCTGAAAGGGGAAATCAGACCTGCTCAAATATTTGGAATATTGTCTAGGGTGTATCTGAAAACTCATGATGTGACCGGCAGCGAGGAATTTTTGCGTTGCGCAAGACATTTTTTCGCAGGAATACTGACGTATTTCAAGGAAAAATGACGCGGCGCACCGCAAAAA
>PPYF01188367.1_pt1 | contig 16850 bp, 13 predicted proteins | sample 1559871 | NCBI WGS metagenome assembly PPYF01 (sample SAMN08240021, study PRJNA423297) | Human gut metagenome, whole genome shotgun sequencing project.
CTGGCATATGGTGTGGATGTGGCGCGAAACGCCGCACTGCGAAACCAACAATAACCTCTCGTACGCACGCAGCCGCGACCTTCAGCACTGGGAAAAATCAGACGGCACGCCGCTCACGCTGCCCATTGCCCGTCATCAGGGCGAGATTGTCGACGATGCGGGCATCGGCGGCGGGCTGATTAATATGGTGCAGGAAGTGGGCTTTGATAATCAGGCGCGCCCGGTTCTGATTTATCATCGTTATGATGACCGGGGACTGTCGCAGGCCTACCTGGCTCGCCCGGATGGCACCGGCCGCTGGCAAAAAACGCAGATCAGCCAATGGGATTTCCGCTGGGACTTTAACGGCGGCGGGTCTATTCCGCCAGACGTGACGCTCAGTGCGCCGCGCGCTATCGGCAACGGCAAACTTGAGGTGGAGTGGACCTCTATTTGGGCCGGAAGCGGAGTGTGGATTATTGATGACCGGGAGCTTACGGTGGTGGGCAAACGCCCGCTGATTTCACCGCTGCCTGATGCGCTGCGACAGCCGCAGCAGGGTATTGAGCCGCAGGCGGAAGTGCAGTTGATCCCCGCGCAAAACAGCGACTACAGTCCGCAGAATCGCTACTGGCTGCGCTGGGAATCATTGCCTATTTTCCGCGATGTGCCACACGAGGCAAAAACCGGGTCCACGCTGCTGGAAGTCATAGAAGTCAAAAATTAATAAAAGCGCGCCTGCCAGGGCAGCGGCGGGCGCGCACTTTGATCCTATCAGGCATCCGCCAGCAGCTTCGCCTTCTCCTCTTCTTCCTGCTGGGCCTGCTGCGTTTCCAGCATTTTCTTCTCATAGACCTTAAAGAACGGGTAGTAGATAGCCAACGAGATAAAGAAGCAGATAAACACCAGACCGCAGGCAATCAGGTTCCAGTTGGTGGTGATAAGCGCCCCCAGCGGCGCCGGGATGGTAAACGGCGGTTTCACCATCATGCGCGGAATCAATCCACTGATGGTAAAGAGATACACCACCACCGTATTGACCATCGGCGCCAGGATAAACGGCACTGCCAGTATCGGGTTCATGACGATCGGCGCGCCGAAAATCATCGGTTCATTGATGTTGAACAGGCCGGGAATAAATGACAGCTTACCCAGTGATTTCAGATAGATAACTTTAGAGCGGATAAACAACACCACCAGTGCTAACGTCGATCCCGTACCGCCCATCTGCGCGTACCACTGGAAGAACTGTTCAGTGAAGATATTCGGCAGGTCGTAAGCGCTGGTCCCGGCCTGGAATAACTCCATATTCTGCACAATCGCCTGATCCCACAGCGGGCGAATCAGCGGCCCCATTACGGCGTGACCGTGAATGCCAAAGACCCAGAACAGGTCGATAAAGAACTGCGTGACGATACCGCCGAACAGGTTGGTGCCGGTCATAAAGCCTTTCAGCGGCATGATGATGTAGCTGATGATGGCGTTGATATCGATGTTTAAAAAGTGCCGTGGAACCCAGAAAATCAGCACCACCGCCAGCGTCGGAAACAGCGCCGAGAAGGAGCTGGCAACCACCGGCGGCACACCTGTGGGCATCTTAATTTCGATATTGCGTACTTTAATAAAACGATAGATTTCAATGGCAATCAGCGAGGAGATGATCGCCCCAAACAGCCCCTGTGAACTCAGCGAAGCCACCGGAATATAACGCCCGGAAATCGCATCACCGGCGACGGTAACGCCCTCTTTAATATTGACCGGAACAATCATCAGCAGCGTGGCGAGCATCGCCAGCAGGCCGCTGGTAATGTCGTTGAGCTTATAGCTTTTGCCCAAAAACGAGCCGATGGTGAACGCGGCGTACAGCGACATCAGCCCGACGGTAAAGCGGAAAGGCACATCAAGAATATCGCGCCACGGTGCGATAAAATCCATGTACCCCTTAATCGGGATATTCAGCAGAATAACGAAAAACGAACCGACAATCGTCAGCGGTAGAATAGAGATTAAGCCGTTACGAATAGCCTGCATATGGCGCTGATTGCCAATAGCATTCGCTACCGGCAGCATTTTTTCCGCCAGCCGTTCAAAGTAAGACATGTTACTCCCCCTCGAATCCGTTATTGGCAATCACCGTTGAGAACCATTGCCCGGATTTTTTCAGCGACCGCTGTTGGGTGGCTAAATCAAGGCGATAGAATCCGTAGCGATTTTTATAGGCGTTTTGCCACGACCAGCAGTCAATAAACGTCCACATGTGGTAACCCAGACAATGGCTGCCGTCAGCTATTGCCTGATGGAGATAGCCCAAATGTTCTTTCAGGAATTCAATGCGGTAATCGTCCTGCACCTGGCCGTTCACCATAAATTGTTCTTCGTCCTGAATACCGATGCCGTTTTCAGAAACGAACCACGGTAAATTGCCGTAGCGTTCTTTCACCACCATCGCGATGTCATAAAGCGCCGCAGGATAAATCTCAATGCCGCGCGAGGTATTCATTCTGCGTCCCGGCATAATGTATTCTTCAAAGAAGCGCTCCGGCACAAAACCGTGTGGCTCTGCCAGCGGCGTTTCGCGCGCCTTTACCCGACGCGGACGGTAATAGTTAATCCCCAGCAGGTCGATACGCGTATTAGCGATAAGCGCACAGTCTTGCGCTAAATATTCCGGCAACCGATCATGTTCGCGCAGAATCGCCACCAGTTCGTCCGGGTATTTCCCCAATAAAATAGGTTCATTAATGCTGCGGGTATAAAACAGGTCCGCCATGGCGGCGGCCTGTAAATCCTCCGGCGTATCGCTGCGCGGGTAGACGGGAATAACGTCCATAATAATGCCAATCTGCCCGTCGAGACCCAATTCACGCCACGCGGCCACCGCTTTACAGTGCGCCAGCACAATGTGGTGCAACACCTGTGCCGCGCGGTGGAAATCGGTGACATAGGGGTAATGACGAGGGTGTAAATACCCTGCTTCTGCCGGAATTAACGGTTCGTTAAAGGTGAACCAATAGCGGACACGATCGCCAAACAGCTGGTAGCAAATACGCGCATAGCGGGCAAAGGCATCAATCACTTCACGATTTTCAAAGCCGCCCTTTTCCTGTAGCGCCATCGGCATATCGAAGTGGTAGAGATTAATAAAGGGTTCAATACCCTGTGCGAGCAATTCATCAATCACGGCGTTATAAAACGCTACCGCCTGTTGATTGACCTCACCGTCGCCGTCGGGGATCAGCCGCGACCAGGAGAGCGAGGTGCGAAAGGAGTTCAGACCAATATCTTTAGCGCGCTGAATATCTTCCCGATAATGCTGATAAAACGTCGAGGTATCATCCGCCGTGACGCCCTGGAAAAAGCGCTCGTTAAAGTGATGCGAGGCATAATCCCAGATATTATCGCCTTTGCCATCGCCGGGAATTCGGCCTTCAGATTGCGTGGCGCTGGTTGCGGTGCCCCACCAGAAATTATCAGGAAAATGGTATTTCATGGCCCGTCCTTATTGTGCTTTGGCTAATAAAGACAGCGCGTGATCCAGAACTTTATCGCCCTGCATCGAGCCATATTGCATCATATCAATAGCAGCCACCGGCACGCCCTGCGGCTCAGCGGCGGCCGCTAAACGCTGAAGCTGGAATTTCACCTGCGGGCCTAACAAAATAACGTCGGCCTCTTCGATGATCTGATCGAATTCAGAAACCGGGACGGCAGTAATGTCCACATCAATATCGCGGCTAGCGGCAGATTGTTTCATTCTTTCTACTAACATACTGGTCGACATGCCCGCTGCGCAGCATAAAAAGATCTTCTTCATCATTTTCCCCTGGCGTTATAAGCGTGATATTCCGCTGAAATGCGGCAAAATATATTCTGCGTAGTATGGTAGAAAGCGACAAGTGAAGGGCGGCACAAAACCGATTTATATCGCTGGTACTTTTATTGTCACGGATGAATAAAATGACAATTTATTTCTTATAAACAGCAAGATGTAAATGTTACTTTTAAATTTATTAGTGTTATTTTTATTCGTTTTTTATGCATTACCTCCCACTCTGGCCGGTTAACGGCACTGATTTGGCGACACGCCAAACTGACGACGAAAAACCCGAGAAAAGTAGCTAACATCGCCAAAGCCGCAGCGAATCGCAATGTCGTTCACCGAGTCGTTGGTAAAACGCAGCTGATAGTGTGACTGCAATAGCCGCACGCGGGCGAGATATTGCTGGGGAGAGACGCCGGTGTAGTCGCTGAAACCACGCTGGAGCGTGCGTCGGGAGAGACCGAATTCGTGGCACAGCGCGTCGAGGTCGAGCGGCTGCTGCCACTGGCCGTTGAGGCGAATCAGCACCTGGCTGATGCGGTCTTCGCTGGAGTGAAAATCCTGGGTTTTATAGCGCCACAGATTCAGAGTGTGCAGCACTTCGAGAAAAATCATCTCTTTATGGCTCTCCGCCAGCAGTTTGTCGCTGAACTCCGCTTCGTTATGGCTGGCGAGACGGTCAAATATCCGCTGCATAATGCCTACGTCCACCTGCCAGACGTTACTCTCACCCTCTTGCGGCAGGAGATAGTCGATCTGCTTGATAAAGTTGAAGTTATCGCGCCCCAGATAGAGCAGGTTCACCTGCTGTAACGCTTTCATTTCTTCAAACAGATGGTAGTCCTGGCGATTCAGGTAGCAGAGCGTGCCGCTAGTTAGCAGATACGGTTTTTCATTGATGACGTGTATCCCGCTGCCGCTGCCCACCAGAAACAGTTCGCAGTATTCATGGGTGTGTTCATGGCTGATATTTTTTTCCGGTTTCCAGAAATGGAATACCACGCTTTCCAGCGGATGGTGAAAGTGCGTTTCCCGGGGCAGCACGAGCGGCATAGAGACTCCAGATGTATCATCACAGTGAAGAAATAGTGATACCAGAATCCGTAGCGGAGACCTTGACCTGTTTGCCATCCGGCAGACCCGTCTGGCAAACAGAAAAAGCTTATGAAGCCTGGCTTAACATCGCCATCAATTCCCGCGGTGAACGGCGCTGTTTGAGAAGGTCACGCATCGCTCTCATGTATGGCGCGCTGTAGGTGAAAAAGTGGCGATAGCCGTGACAAAGCGCGCTTTTGCCGTTGGCCAGCCGGTGTTTTGGGCAATCGCCGTGACAAAACTGAAGCACTGGACACTGGCGGCAGTCATCTTTCAGACTTTGTTTTTTTTGCTGCCCAAAAGCGATCGCCTCAGGCGTCACGTTCAGCGCCTGTAGCGTCTGTTGATGAATATTGCCGATATAATATTCGGGATACACGTAGTGATCGCACTGGTAGAGATCGCCGTTAGCCTCCAGCGCAAAAGCATGGCCGCAGGTTTCGCTGAATGCACACATCTGCGACGGATAGCCTCTCCAGACGCCAAGCGTCGAGTCAAACAGCTGAACATAAACCCGGCCAATATCTTCACGTACCCAGAGATCGAATACGCCCGTCAAAAAGGCACCCCAGTCCTCAGAGGTGACCGATTCAGCGCTGAGCTTGCCGCTACCATTGCGCTCAACCAGCGGAATAAACTGTAAAAACGGCGTGCCGAGGCCGCGGAGATAACGATACAAGCGCTGCGGTTGCTGGCTATTCAGGCGATTAACCACCACCAGCAGATTAAACTCAACGCCGTGTTTCGTCAGCGTCTCAATTGCCTTTATCACCTTATGGTGCGTCGGTTTGCCGCTGCGATTAACGCGCCAGGCATCGTGAAGGTCCGCCGGGCCATCGAGTGAAATGCCCACCAACCAGCCGTTCTCGCGAAAAAAACGACACCAGTCATCGTTGAGCAACAGGCCATTGGTCTGGAAGGCGTTGTGGATCTTTTTGCCATTGGCATACTGCCTTTGTAACGCCAGCGCGCGCTGAAAAAAAGCCAGCCCGCACAACGTAGGTTCTCCGCCCTGCCAGGCAAAACTAACCTCCGGCCCCGGCTGCGCCGCGATGTGCTGGCTGATAAATCGCTCCAGCGTGGTGTCATCCATCATCGGCTGTTCGGGTTTTTCGATATAGAAACAGTATCGGCAGTTAAGGTTACAGCGAGAGCTGGCCGGTTTGGCCATTACCTGACATCCTGTCATGCTAAATCCCTGATAAAAATAATGAGTTGGCGAATGTGGGTAACAGCAAACAACATTGCGAGGGATAACACCGCGAGAGAGATCATAAATTTGTCACGCACCGCGCCCGGCTGGGAAAAATCGCTGTGCTTAACGTCCATTACATTACGATTGCGGGTGTAGCGCCAGAGGATGATGGCGACAACCGCCAACACGGCTAGCGAAACCCAAAATAGTGCGCCTGCCTGATGCCAATTATGCTTCAACGCTAACGCCATCAGCGCGCCGTAGCCAAGCAAGGTGCGAAACCAGGCCAGTGACGTGCGCTCAGGCTGTAGCCCAGGGTCAGCCTGACGGCGGGCTTTGCGGCTATCCGGCATAAAGCACCAGCAGCATCACCACCACAGCGACTAGAGTAAGGATCAGGCTTATCACCAGCAGGCTGCGGGTATAGGGCAGATCCTCTTTCAGGCGCATCGCTCTTTCATTACGCAGCCAGCGCAGGTAGCCATAGATGGCCAGACCACCGGCAAACAGACACAGCAGGAGCGCCAGCGCCTCGCGAATCACCGGCGTCGCGAAGTCGGGTGCCAGCTGATCTAACCCCACACCCGCGGCCAGAAATCCCAGCGAGGTGCGAATCCACGCCAGAAACGTGCGCTCATTAGCCAGTGAAAAGCGGTAATCGGGTGCTTCTCCAAGGCGGGAAATTTTCATCTTTACTCCTTGATGGTTCCCGATTGTTCAAAGTATCAACAATTCTACCTGACCACTGGGCTAAAACAATCAATCAGGCTGCACGACCAGGTTAGCTGAAATTTGCGTCATTTTCTCGGTCGTCAGCTTGTAGAACACTTTCGCTGTAATCGCACAAAGCAGATAGCAAATCCCTGGCGCAATGGTAAACAGCGAGATAATGGTGTTAAGCGTAGCAGGGGTTTGCACGCTGGCTCCGGCCTGATATCCCCCTGCAGCCAGCATCCAGCCAATTACCGCGCCGCCGACGGCGAGGCCCATTTTCAACACAAACAGCGTGCCTGCGAAGCTAATCCCCGTCAGGCGCTTACCGCTGACCACTTCACCGTAGTCCACCGTATCAGCCATCATCACCCATTTAATCGGCGTCATAATCTGATGCAGTACGCCAATCACAAAGATCAGGCAGAACATCACCACCATGGTGTCCATTGGCACAAAAAACATCGCAAAGCTCAGTAAAGTCAGGATGAGGTTGCAGTAGATAAATACCGAGACTTTACAGAATCGCCCGCTGAGCGGCTTCGCTATGGCACTGCCCACAATATTGCCCACGCAGTAGGTGGTCAGGAATATTGAAAAGAGTTTAGGTGATTCCATAATCCAGGTGACGTAATACATCATTACGCCGCCGCGAACTGAAGTGCCAACAATAGTAAACACTGTCAGAAACCCAACCACTCGCCATTGATCGTTTCTCCAGATATCCCGTAAATCACCCAGCATTCCTTTAAAACCCACGCTGGTTGGCGGGGCGACAACACGCTCTTTGGTGGTAGAGAAACAGATAAAAAACATCACAACGGCAATCACTGACAGCAGAGTGATGCTGGCTTTAAAGCCAAACGCTTTATCACCACCGCCGAACCAGTCGACCAGGTTCATCATCAGTGCGGTGGATAACATCCCACCCGCAGTAGCCAGAACGAAACGCCAGGACTGCAAAGACATTCGCTGCTGAGGGTCGCTAGTGATAACACCGCCCAGCGCGCAGTATGGGATATTGACGATGGTGTACATCAACGTCAGACAGATATAGGTTATTGTCGCGTAAACCATTTTTCCGGTAAGCGATAAATCCGGTACGGTATAGGTCAGGACGCAACTGATGCCAAAGGGGATGGAGGCCCAGAGCAACCAAGGACGGAATTTGCCCCAGCGAGTTCGTGTGCGGTCTGCAAGTAATCCCATGCAGGGATCGGAAATAGCATCTAATATTCGTGTTACCAGAAACATACTTCCAATGAAAGCCGCTGGCAGGCCCGCTATATCGGTATAAAAGAACATTAAATACAGCATCACATTGTCGAAAACAATATGGCTTGCCGCATCACCCAGACTAAAGCCGATCTTCTCTTTTAGCGTCAACAGCGAATTATTCATAATTTATCCGTTGGTTTGAATCATCTGACGCCATATTAAGATTAGCATTTTATATTTTTGAATTATGTTTTTTGCTTTTCTCTTTATGTTTATTTTTATATGTGATTAGGCTCGCAATTACATCACGAAAGCACACTCCATAAATATATTATATAAAAACACATCAACAATTCACATCACATATTGAATAGTGTCTTCAGATTCATATAGGCTGCCATTAAAAATTATCTGCATTCACTTAAAAAACAAAGAGGACCATTATGTCTACCGATATTCAGACTAGCGTTATCGTTAATCCGTTCAACCAAAACATGCTCTCCGCAAACGTTAACATTACCGCCGTTCTACCAATGAGATTCAGTTATCGCGTTCAAGGAAAAACTCCGGACAGTGCGTTTACCTATGAAAATGATGAATACACATTAAACCCAGTCATTCCCGTCATTGGCCTTTATGCCAACGCAGAAAACGCCATCATTATTGAGTGTTTTTTTTCGGATGGCAGCCATGAAACACTCAGCGTTATCGCTGACACCACTGGCCAGGATTATGGTGACACACCACTGACCGTTGACTTCATTATCAATGACGAAGAAATTGCTAGCCAGACGTTATACAACGGCTGGCTGGTAACCTGTTATTACACCGCCTACGATAAAAATGGTGACCTGCGTATGGCATTTGCCGACGCCTGGGATAATAACAATCTGAAGAGTGACGGTAGCGCTATTTATCCCGGCTTCGATATCTTTGCCACCTCAGGTGAAACCTACGCACAAACATTGAAACAAATGAATCTATTAGGTGAGGCCCGCCAAACCTTCCAGGCCCCCGCAGGTAATGGTTTTCATCACGACATTACCTTTGGTCCAGACGGCAACATGTTCTGCCTGATGACCCTACTGGAAAACCAGACCGCTGAGCAACGACAACAGGCCGCTATCTACAAATATGATGTCGCAACCGGCGAAGTACTGTGGTCGCGCAACTACTCCTCACTATTTGATAATCAGGATGTCTGCATTGACGCCCAACCTAATGATATTCATTTTAATTCACTGGCGTTCAGCTCTCAGGTTAATCAACTTATTTTAAACAACCGCTCTACCAGCACTATTTACGGCATCAACTATGAAAATGGCGATATTGAGTGGACTATCGACAACCCCAATTACTCACTGGTTGCCGAATCTGTTAACCTGCAACCCATTAATGCCGATAGCTTTATCTATCCAAACGGTGAACATGCCGTTTATCCAACAACCAACGCGAAATATGCTAACTACATGACAGAAAACCGTCTGGCTATTACGCTGTTTAACAACAAAGCCGCACTTTTTGACGATGGTACTGAGAATGATAAGAAAATGGAGGACCCAATTCCTGATGAATATTATGAGGCACCGTTTGATTCTCAGTGTCTGGTGTATGGTATCGATCTCACGGCCAGGACAGTAGAACTACTGGATGTTTTTGACATTGCCGGTCAGCGTAGCAATATAACCTCAGAGGTTCATGAGGTGGCCGATTATTACAGCATCATGTACGGCGTTGACAGCAACTTTTTTATCATTGATACCAATAATACCGTCGCGGTTGAATGTTACGCTGTTTACCCTGCCCTGACTTATCGTGGACATATTTTTTCCTATGATGAACTACGTCAACTGATCTAAATAATGGCCGAGCGTTAGTGGGATTTCTGACGCTCGGTTATTATGATATTCCACATTCAACTTATGATTATTCCCTTATGTGATCTTTCTCTGATACATCCTACCGCAATAACTATTAGCTTCCCCTCACTTAGATGCATTATCTGCAGGAGAAAGTATGAAAGCAATAATGGTTATGTATGATTCATTGAATAGACATTATCTCAGCCCATATAATTCCAACTGGACCCATACCCCTAATTTTTCTCGTTTGGCTAAAAACAGCATGGTATTTGATAAAAGCTACGTCGGCAGCCTACCCTGCATGCCTGCCAGGCGCGAATTACATACCGGGCGCTATAATTTTCTGCACCGTAGTTGGGGGCCATTAGAACCTTTCGACGACTCCTGTTTTGAAATCATGAAGCATAATGGCATACACAGCCATTTAATCAGCGACCATTATCATTACTGGGAAGATGGTGGCTGTACCTATCATAATCGCTATGCGTCCTGGGAAATCGTTCGCGGTCAGGAAGGTGACCATTGGGAGCCTGATATCAAAACCCAGGAGTTCCCGCCGCATCTGGGCCAGATAATGTCGCAGGATCGTGCCAACAGAGAGAAAATCCTCCAGCAGGATAAATTCCCCATTGAGAAAACGTTCGACCTCGGCCTCGAATTTATTGAGAAATTCCACGAGGAAGATAACTGGTTTCTGCAAATTGAAACCTTCGACCCACATGAGCCATTTTTCCATCGTCGCCAAAAAGAGAAAAAGGCTGGCCCTGAGTTTGACTGGCCGAACTACGCGCAGGTGACGGACGAAGAACGTCCATGGATGGAGAATCTACGCGAAGAGTACAGCGGGTTGCTGGACATGTGCGACGTCGGTATTGGTCGCGTGCTCGACATGATGGACAAATATCACCTCTGGGAAGATACGCTGTTGATTATCAACACCGATCACGGCTATTTGCTTGGCGAACACGATTGGTGGGCCAAAGCTAACGATGCCAATTTCTATGAAGAGGTGTCCCACACCCCGCTGTTTATTTACGATCCGCGCAGCAAAAAAACTGGCAGAAGCCGCCAGCTGGTTCAGACCATTGATTTAGCCCCTACGTTACTGGACTACTTTAATCTGCCCATCCCGCAGGATATGCAGGGTAAAGCACTGAAGGAGACAATTTCCAGCGATACCCCGGTCCGCGAAACGGCGCTGTTTGGCGTTTATGGCGCTCAGGTGAGCTGTACCGACGGCACCTGGGTGTACACCCACGCCCCGATACAAGCCAACCGCCCGCTCAACCACTACACCTTAATGCCGACCCATATGCGTCATCCCTTCACCCCACAGGAGCTACAACAGGTAGAGATGGTAGAGTCCTTTAGCTTTACCAAAGGTTGCCGACTAATGAAAATCGCCGATATTGGTCTTGGTATGGTACCGCTTGAGCATAACTGGCAAAGCGTGCTGTTTAACGTGACCGACGATCCCCGCCAGGCAACACCTCAGCACAATCCGGCGGTTATCGAGCGGTTGAAAAAAGAGATAGTCCGTATGATGGCTGAGAACGACGCGCCGGAAGAACAATATCAACGTCTGGGGCTAGAAAAACCAACCCAAGGATAAGCGGCCTTGAAAGCCATTATGGTAATGTTTGATTCATTATGTCGACGCATGTTGTCGTCTTATGGCGCCACCGATATCCACACACCGGGCGCGATAACTTCTTGCACCGCGCCGGGGCCCTATTGGGCAATTTACGCGCCTGAATCTGTTCTGTTAAAACCGAGCCCGCAGCAAAAATCTGCGGGCTCTACCGCTTAGTGCAACTCCGGCCAATAGTCCTTATTGGCCTCAATCAAATCATCCAGAATCGCTTTTGCCACGGAAGCGCTCGGCACCGTTTTCGACAGCGTAATCGCCTGCCACAGCTTGTGGTATGAACGATGCTCCCAGGCATCGACGACCAGTTTTTCAACCGCAACCTGCTGGCCCATCATCCCTTTCTGGAAGTTTGGAATATCACCCACCGTCAGCGGTTCCGGGCCGTTATGGCCAACGAGGCATGGAATTTCGACCATCGCGTCGGCATCAAAGTTATGGATGGCGCCGTTGTTCGGCACAATAAGCAGCATTCTTTCCTGAGTGTTAAAGGCGATAGCGGTAGCAAGATCGACGATGTAAGAAGCATGTTCGTCAATTTCCAGATCTCCCGCCGAGGATTTACCCGCCGCAATAATCGCCCGGCATGCGCTGAACACATTCTTTTCACGATGATCCATCACTTCGTTGGCACGGGTACGTTCCGGATTTGAGTGCGCCACAACATAGTCAGGGAACAGATAATATTTCAGGTAGGTGTTCGGCATGGTGTCCGGATCCAGCGCCTGAACATCTTTCGCTTTGGCGAAGGTATCGTTCCAACTGGCTTCCGTATGCGGGTCGTTTGATGGCGGAACATAGCCGTACTTCGCGACATATTCGCGTAATTTAGGCATCAAATCGTTCCCTTGAAGGTCTTCGATAGATGTCCACCAGCCAAAGTGATTCAGCCCGTAGTAGCGAACGCGCATCTGCTTACGATCTTTCAGACCAACAATCTGCGCCATCCGTCCTTCAATGCCGATAGGCATGTCGCAAATATTGAGGATTTTGGCGTCCGGGCGCAGGCGACGGGTCGCTTCCGCTACAATCGCCGCCGGGTTGGAGTAGTTGAGCATCCAGGCATTCGGCGAGTATTTTTGCATGTAATCCACCAGCTCCAGCACACCGCCAATGGAACGCATGCCGTACGCTATGCCGCCAGGGCCACAGGTTTCCTGACCCAGTACACCGTGGCGCAGTGGGATCTTCTCATCCTTTTCACGCATCGGGTATTTCCCTACGCGAATATGCGCCATCACGAAATCGACGTCGGTAAACGCGGCCTGCGGATCGGTGGTGTAGCTAAATTCAATATCCGGCGCCTGCTCTTTAAGAATCACCTTACAGGCTTCTGCAATCGTCTCCTGACGCGCACCGTCGTTGTCGTAAAATTTCAGCGCTCGCAGTGGAAAACGATCCTGATTTGCCAGCAGCATCAAGACGATACCTGGGGTAAAAGTACTGCCGCCGCCTGCGATAACAACTGAGAATTTTTTCATGATACTGCCTCCGTCATGGTGGTTTGTTCGGTCTGTAGAGAATCTTTCATCAGGGTTTCAAGCTGGTCGCGGACCTGTGGTACATGCAGGCCAACGATGACCTGAATACCGTTTCCGCGGCGCACCACACCGTGCGCGCCCAGCGCTTTGAATACGTCATCACTTTGCGTTTTAGCCATATCGGTTAGCGCAATACGTAATCGGGTCGCACAGTTGTTGATGCTTTCAATATTGGCGGCCCCGCCCAGCGCCTGGAGGATGCCCGCCGCCTGGCCTAATTTCGTGTCACTCGCGCCAGCCGCAGAGGTTTTGCCACGCGCGGCCTGGTAGTCTGCTTTGCTGTAAAGCTTGATTTCACTGTCTTCACGGCCCGGCGTTTTCAGATTGAAGCGCAGGATCAAAGCCCGGAAGACGACGAAGTAGAGGGCGGTAAAGCACACGCCGATACCTATCTGGGTAAACATCACTGACGCATGGTTATGGAACATCGGAATCCAGTTTTGCGGGATAAACTGGTCAAGAAGGCCACCGCCAAAGTTCCCTACTACGCCACACATGTACATCACGGTCGACATGGTGGCCGCCAGTACGGCGTGAATGGCGAACAGCAGCGGAGAGATAAACAGGAAGGTGAACTCCAGCGGTTCCGTGATCCCTACCAGCATGGCTGTCAGCGTGGCAGGAATGAGCAGCCCTGCGACCTTTATGCGGTTTTCAGGCGCTGCGGTGAAGTAAAGCGCCAGCGCAATCCCGACGGAGCCAAACACTTTTGAGTTACCGTGCAGCGCAAAGCCGCCTTCCGGGAATAGCGATTTGAGTGATTCTGTGCTTTGGCTGAACTCCTGGAGATGCTGCGCCCAATAAACCTGAATTCCGCCTTCAACCGCCGCTGGGCCAAAAATAAAGGGACCATAGACAAAGTGATGCAGGCCTGTCGGAATAAGAATGCGCTCAAGGAAGGTATATACCCAGACGCCCAAGGCCCCGGCACTGCGCAAAAATGCCTGCAACGATTCAATGCCCATTTGGACTTTTGGCCAGCCTAAAAGCGTTAACCACGCGCAGGGGATCATGGCGAGAAAAGCCACAATAACCACAAACGAAGAACCCTGGAAAATACCGAGGAAAACCGGCAGCGGTTTATCGAAATAGCGGTTATGCAGCGCGGTCACAACGCCCGAGATGACAATCGCGCCGATGATGCTGGTATCCAGCGTCTTGATCCCGGCAATCATCGTCAGGCCGCTTCCCGTCACCGGATCAGCGGAGAAGTCGACGCCAAAAAAGTGTCCCCAGGTCATTCCCATCGCATTGATGAAATAGTTCCAGGTCAGGAAGCTAACCAGTACCGCCAGACAGGCTCGCCCTTGTGCCTGTTTAGCCAAGCCAATCGGCAAACCAACGGCAAAAATAAGCGGCATGTTTCTGAATACCGTCCAGCCGCCTTCTTCAATAATGTGAACAATCTGAGCAAATAAGCTATCAGGTGCGGTGAGTGCTTCACCCACAAACATTGGATTACGCAACATGATGGCGATACCCACCACAATCCCCGCGAAGGGAAATAATAAAACCGGGGTAAACATGGCGCCGCCAAAGCGTTGTATTTGACTGAGCATTTAGCAATCCTCATTTAACAACTCGTAGGGTAAGTGGCCTTATTAATGTTGATTTCCGGCCTGCTACGAGAATAGGAATTCGCCCGTCAGACAACATGCGGTGAGCGTGCGATTCGTGATCGCTTTCATGGTTTTCTTTCAGGCGATGTTGTCTAATTTTTAGGATAAAAATAGACATGTCATATAACCTAATTCCGTGCCGTTATGCGCATTCTCATTATTCGCCTGTAATTGATTACTTTTTAATAAGAAACAGCGGTTCAATAACCCTGCTGGGATAGGGAATAGAGGTCTACAAGTGATCTATAAATCTATTGCTGAAAGGCTGCGATTGCGGCTGAATTCATCCGATTTCAACATTGGCAGCCCGATTCCAGGCGAGAAAGCGTTAGCTCAGGAATTTGGCGTGGCGCGGATGACCATCCGAAAAGCTGTCGACCTGCTGGTCGAATGGGGCCTGGTGGTTCGTCGGCAGGGCAGTGGCACCTATGTTGCTCATAAAGACATTCACCATGAAACCTCAAACCTGACGGGGTTGGCCGAGGTATTACGCAAGCAGGGCAAAGAGGTGATAAGCCACGTCCTGGTTTTCGAAGTGATGCCCGCTCCTCCCGCCATTGCCAGCCAGCTCCGTATTCAAATCAATGAGCGGATCTATTTTTCCCGACGGGTACGCTACGTTGATGGGAAGCCCCTGATGCTTGAAGACAGCTATATGCCGGTTAAGCTTTTTCGAAACCTGTCGCTGGTGCATCTGGAGGGATCAAAGTTTGATTACATCGAGAAAGAGTGTGGCATAACGATAAGCGGCAACTATGAAAGCCTGGCACCGGTGCTGGCTGATAAGCAGTTGGCCCAATCGATGAACATACCCGAACAAACACCGCTGCTGCGTATTACCTCCCTTTCTTACAGCGACAGCGGTGAGTTTCTTAATTATTCCGTGATGTTTCGCAACGCCAGCGAATACCAGGTGGATTATCACCTCAGGCGCATTCAAAGCCCTAGCTCATCCCCCAGAACAGCACCGCCAGAAGCTGAGGCGTGATGATACGCAGGAACATCACCAGCGGGTAGACGGTGGCATAGGAGAGTGCCGCCGCGCCGCTGGTCGCGTGCAGGTTATTGGCAAACGCCAGCGCTGGAGGGTCGGTCATCGAACCAGCCAGCATGCCACACAGGGTCAGGTAGTTCATCTTCGCCAGCACCCGCGCCAGTATGCCCACGGTGAGCAGCGGAATGCCGGTAATCAAGATGCCGTAGCCAATCCAGCTCAGCCCTTCGCCATGCACCAGCGTTTCAACAAAACCGCCACCGGACTTGAGCCCCACCACCGAGAGAAACAGTACGATCCCCAGCTCGCGCAGCGCCAGGTTGGCGCTTGGCGGCATAAACCAGTAGAGCTTACCGATACTGCCGATGCGGCCCAGGATCAGCGCCATTATCAGCGGCCCGCCCGCCAGCCCGAGCTTTAACGCGACCGGGAAGCCGGGGATAAACAGCGGGATGGAACCAAGCAGTACGCCAAGGCCAATACCAATAAACACCGGCAGCATTTGGACCTGCTGCAATTTTTGTTGGGCGTTGCCAAGATCGGAGGCTACGGCATAAATGGCTGCCGGACGCCCCACGAGGTTGAGGATATCGCCAAACTGCAGGCTGGCATTGCTGCTGGCGACCAGTTCAACCCCGGCGCGGTTTAAGCGGGAGATCACCACGTCATAACGCTGTTTATAGTGTAGATCGCGGATTTTCTTGCCCAATACCTTCTCGTTGGTCACCACCACCCTTTCCACTTTCAGATCCGTTCCTCGGGTGGAAAGCGACGTTTCAACTTCTTTGCCAATCACCAACTGCGCGCTATGCAGATCCGCCGCTTCACCCACCAGGTGCAGCAGATCGCCAAGCTCAATAATGGTCGTTGGCGACGGCACCATCAGCGTTTCACCCCGTTTGAGGCGCGAGCAGATAATGTTGTCGCTGTTGATAACGGGGACATCCTGAATCGCCATGTGGTTCAGGTTAGGATTCTCAACGCGGATGTTGATGGTCTGAAGATGGGAATGGCTGGAACCCGCCTGCTCGTCGAAGCGCTGCGCCTCTTTGTCGACGTTAATGCGAAAGAACAGACGCACCAGCCACATAGTGAGCAGAATGCCGCAGATACCAAACGGGTAGGCCATCGCGTAGCTCATACCCATCTGGTCTACGACGCTAAACGG
>PPYF01308644.1_pt1 | contig 16843 bp, 13 predicted proteins | sample 1559871 | NCBI WGS metagenome assembly PPYF01 (sample SAMN08240021, study PRJNA423297) | Human gut metagenome, whole genome shotgun sequencing project.
CGATTCCCTCCATCTCTGTTCTTTCAGTTTAACAGATTTTTGGGGATTTTGCGACTGCACTTACAGGGTACTACTCCACTATCCGTTGCCATTGCAATACCTCCATGGTGATGATTCTGTGCTCATATTGTACCGTTAATGGCCGGAATTGGCAAGTCAATGCATTTTGACTAATACGTTGTTCCTGTGTATGCACAAATACCTCCTATTTTCGGAAGTACGCCGCCTGCCCCCAGGGGATCCTAACACGGTTATTGGTGAGCAGCCAGAGCACAGGTATGCCGGATGAGGCCTCATATTCCGGGAAATCGCTTTTCCCATCTGTCATGATGACGATTTCTGAAGGAACATTGTCAGACATATGTTCCCGAACATAATCAAAAATGCACTGGAAACTTGTCCCGCCTCCGCTATATGGCTTCAGTTGCAGCAGGTTTTCCGCACTGGTAATGGGAACTACCCGTCGGACTTCCGAATCAAAGAAACCGATGGAGCCGCTAAGCATCCCGCCGAATTGCTCAATAGCTGCGCAGATCTCGGCGGCGGCCATGGCCACTTCCTGATCTTTCAAAGAGGCAGAGATATCAACCATGAACAAAACATTGAGCCTGGGCGTTTCAGACTCGTTGTAATCCGGCAGAAAGAAGTCCAGGTCCTGCAGCCTGCGATCGGGAGGGGTAAAGCTGTAGTCCCTTGTTTCGTCCATGATAAAGTGGTTCAAGAGAGATTGCCAATCGTGAGTCGTGATTTTCGATCGGTGAAGGACGCGCTCACAAAGGGTGCTACTGTCATAGTTTTCTGCATCGCGGTCCTTTGAACCCCGGATTTCCCGAATTGCCTCTTTGAGATTCGCACTCGGGCGTGTTGTATACTCGAAGATGAGATCGTCCAGTTCGTCATCATCATCTGCTTCCGGGCGATATACTTCAGGCATCTCCTGCTTGCGGAACCCTTTGCACACTCGCTCGATGATTCCTCGAATGCGCTCAGATGGAATTAGGTCATCGGGATCAGGGTCATCCGGGCTGAGAATCAGGACCCCATCCTCGGTGCGGGCGTTCGGTCTATCCCACCACTCATCTGAATCCAGCAGGAGATTGCGGCGCTGCGCATCACTCAACGTGGAAGGATCCAAAGGTGTCATCTGAAATGCCTCGTAAGGCGTCAACTCACAGCCTTCAACTTTGGGATAAAAAGTCTCATGGTGGATCTCGCCGATTCCAGGGAGCTTGTCATCCGTGAAGTCATACCGGATAAGCGAGGAGTTGACAACGATATTGCAGGCAAAGTGAAAACGGTCACCTTTATAAAACTGCGGGCGTGAGAGATGCCCTAACCGGATATGCATGAGCTGGTGGCAGAGCGCAAAATCCAAGCTGTTGTCGTCGAGCTTTTCCAACCAGCTCGCGTCAAAGTAGATGCAACTCCCGTTTGTTGACATCCGGCGCACATCCACATTGGTGACAAACAACATCTCTACCAGCGGCGCCGCCAACTCCGGCTCCCGTGTCAGAAGCCGATACCGGGCCTCCTGGAGTTTTCTTTTGAGCTTATTGATTCGCTTATCAGTCATTTCATGCCTGCCTTAACCGCATCCAGGTATATTGCGTTTTCTGCAAGAATGGGGCGGAGCTTAGGGATGAGCTGATAATCATGGAGGAGGTTGGTGCGGAAAGTCCAAGGAAGATCACAAGCGAATACTATGGAGTTGTTGATGAGCTCCTTTCCCGGATGCTGACGCGCATAGGCGACCATCTCAGCCCTAAGGGCCTCCTGCATTTCCGGAGACTTCTCAACAGCAGTCTTTTTCCCGGCGAAGATGTCTTCGATTGAAGGCAGGTTTGAAAACAGAGTGCACCATTTCGCAAAATTGTAAGTTACGCTTGCCCCGATACAGCCGGATATCAAAGGCTGAATTGCGTCCATGTTTTCTGAGATATTGGTAAGGATGTTGCTGACCATCTCCCAGGAACGAGGTGTTGGAAAAGCCAAGGTGGATTCAGGGCTATCGGAGCGCATGAGAGCGGTTGGGTTATACTCCAGAAAACTGGTGACAAAGCGGTGAATGCCTGATTTGACAGCCCAGTCGTGCCAGGAGTCAGGATCGCCCTTCACAGTAATGTGCAAGAGACGGTTGGCTAATGCGCGTGGCATATTATAGGCAACGGATTTATCGGTAACGCGGTTGCCAGCGGCAATGACGATACAGTTCTCCGGCAGCTTATGCTCACCAATAACGCGATCCAGCGTGATCTGATAGGCAGCGGCCTGCACCGACTGCGGTGCGGCGGTGATCTCGTCTAGGAAGAGGATGTTGATCACATCTTCACTTTCATCCATCTGGAAAATCTGAGGCTTCAGCCACACCGATAGGGTTTTATCCGCGTTGGTCGTCGGGATGCCTCTGAGATCTACCGGGTTGAATAGCAACAGGCGTACATCTGTGATGGAAACCTTTTTTCCGGTCTTAGCCTGGATGTTGCCCGCTATCTCACGAACACCCTGGGATTTGCCGATACCCGGAGGCCCCCACAGCATCACGGAGGGAAAAGATTTTAGTGGGGTACCGTTTTTGATGAGCTTGATATAGGCCCGGGACAATAGGCTCACAATCTGATTCACATTCAGTAAGGTCAAATTGGTTTCGTTATCAGTCATTTCTCGTGCAGCCTTTCTGACGAATGATGGTTTTTTCTGTGCTTAGGAGAATTATTGGCAGAAGCGCTGTTTCTGAACGGCAATCCGCTTTCTCATCAGCGTGACAAAAGCGCTTGGTTCAATGACTTCCAGCACCGGGCCGAAGGACAGCACCCTAATAAGCAGCTCGGTCTCATCGTCCTTGTCGTAACGGAGCCTGATCTGATAGAGCCGATCGGCCAACTTCTGAGTCTCTTTTTCAAAATGGGAGAAGTGTAGCAGCACACGTTCCAGCCCGTTGCGCTCGTCATGAAGCAGCATTACAAGCTCTTCGGAATTTTCCTGAGGCAGCGTGATGGATTTGGGATCATAGGCATCCAGCAACTCGCATGAACGCACACGAGCCATATTGATCGTGTTGAGCCGTCGCTTGCCGGTTGCCAGTAACCTGAACTTATCGTCCTTGGCGGAATATTCCAGGCGGTAAGGTATACACTCGATCGAATGGCGGGCGCCGGTATGGCCACGGAACCGGATACGCAGTTTTCTCTTCTTTCGAATTGCCTTCAGTGCTGTTTGGAAGCAAGCTATGTAGGCGGGATCCCCATACGGATCTCCGTCCGCGTACTGGTCAAAGAGAATGAAGGTGTCCTGAGCATACAGCGGATCAACATCTTCCAGCCCGGTCGTGTCCGGATCAAACAGAGCGATTCTGGGATCAGACAGCAGCGCTTTGAGCCATCTCTTTTGGAGCATTGTCAAAGGCATGGTTGGCTTGTGGTGAAGTATGGAATGATACTCCTGATCGAGTAAAGGCCAGGTTCCGGATTTCAGCGCTGCCGGAATTGCAAGCGCGCTTTCCGCGAAAGCCTTTTCCCGGACAAGCTCGGTCATTCTTCGATCTGTCAACTTCCCATCGGATGCTTCGGAAAGGACAGCTGCGACGACATTGAAATAGCTTCCGTAGATCTCACTGAATAACATCGTTGCCACCTCCGTACAGAGCGTCCATCCGAGCCAAATCTTCTTGGAACATATCCAAAACATACTGGCTGGAGCATTTGAGATCTACAATGCGGCCGATGAAGGTGCGCAGCCAGGGCAGTATCTCTGAGGCATCATAGACATCGGCTGAAAACCTGCAAGTCTGTGAGTCCAATAGTTCGACTGTACCATGGCGCTTCTCGCGCTCCAGGCGGTGCAGCACGAATTCCTCGCCCGGGTCAAAATGGACCGTCATTTCAATATGATCCAAATTATGGTCGGGACCCGTTGAGACACCCCAAAGGTGCTGGTCAAACTTCTCCTGGTACCCTAAGTACTTGCTGTAGTGTTTCTCGACATTCCCAATCGTGACCTTTTTGATGGCATCCAACCGGAAGAAAGATAAGTGCCGCCCCCGGTACTGGTAGCCAAGCAGATACTGGCGCCCGGACTGGGTGCTGACATAGATCTTCAGAGGACAAACCGTCCTTTGATAGTCGCGGCCACTCCGCAGGCTCTTGACGGTCAGTTCCGCAGCTCTTTTTTCATCGATTGCCGCCAACAGATCACAGAGGACATCACTGTCCAGGGCGTGGAGCATGTAGTGATGTTTGAATCGGAAGCTATCAGAAGGTTTTTCCAATTTATCGATCAAGAAGGAGCCAATCACCCCGAGTGGATCCTCCTCGGAGAAAAAGGATAGGGCGTCTGCCCAGGTATTCAAATCAACGGTGTTATCATCCGTTCTCCGGTAGAGTACCTCACGACCGCATTTCTCGGAGCTTAGCAGACCAAGCGCCTCATATTCCTTGAGCTTTTTCCGCACGGTGGATTCGTCTGGAGAGAAGGCGCCGCTGAAATGAGAGAGATAGTCATCATTGATGCAATCGACAATCTCTCTGGAAGAAAGCGCGCTGCCATCGGCCAGCAGGTCCATCACATAGAAGTGGAGGGTGATGTCCTTATCGGTAAAGCTTTTGGCTTTAAAAGCCTTGTGGAGCGGGTTGTGTGGGATCCGTCTGCTGTCAACCGAGAGGAATACATTCTTGCCGGATGTGTCCTGATGGAAGGACATAAAGTCGCCGATCCAACTCTCAATTCTTCGCCGCTCATTATCGTAGCTGCGGGCACTCTTGATGCTGTACTCTTCCCGACTCTTAAACCCATAGACATAGAATTCGCGCATGTAGCTCCGGATACGCTCAAAACTCTTGACCAACTCACTATATGCCACGAAATCCACCTCCTGCAGTTTATGGCTTCATTTTACCACAGGAGGTGTCCAAATGAAAGGACAGCTCCTTGCCAACTGCGGTCTGGAATGGGTTTGAACCAATTTTTCGCAGACTATTAGGTAGTTGCTCTTGAGTTCGCAACTTTTTTTCCGTGTTTTTCCTCTGAACAGGCAGTATTCTTAAATCACGAAAAGCGCATACAGCAAACCCATGCATATGACTTTTAATCATAGACGCTGTTCTGGTCTGGCGTAGTAACCTCTCCGGAATAAAGAATGCGCTTTGTAAAAGACGCTAACAGCATTATCTATTAACATTAGCTCAACGAAGGAGCACCTGCTTTCGGGGCAGGCCGACAAAGGGTGAGCCCCCCTTTATGATGATAAAGGACATCGTCTTGTCGAATACATCTCCGGAAGTTCAGATGGTAGAACGGGAGACCCCAATCTCTGTGTCGTGGGTTCGAGCCCCACCCGGATGATGTATTCACTCCTTAGACAAAAAGGCACCAACAGCAAAGATCGAATAGCTAAGATGGTTATAGCAGGCGGTTCATACCCGTCGTTCGTGGGTTCGATTCCCACTTCACATGGTGCCTTGTTTTATCAATAAAGATGCCCACAGCAACACCCAACAGTCTTGAATCCGATCCGATGCAGAGGTCAGGGCGCCGGTCAACTGGCGGCTTAAGACTTGCGATATGTCAGGCATCTTGTGAAAGGCACCAACAGCAATTCTTGGTAACAACTACGACTAGAAATCGTACTTTCGGGTTCAAATCCCTGATGGTGCCTTGTATAACCAATTCATCACGGAGGAGTGATTTCCATGCTGAAGTTTCTAAAGAAAGAAGCAAATATGACCCATACGGAAAATGGCGCAGTTACATATCGTTCCACCCAGTCTGAATGTCTGGATCTGTTCGCTACGATCGGCGCCCTGCGCAGAGAGCGTGACGAGGAGATCACGAATCGCTTCCTCCGCGCCTATGCCGAAGACGCTGAGCAAGGTGCTGCAGCTGATCAAAAAACAGCTGGCAGCTGACTTTGCCGCTCTGGAGGCCGGCGAGTCCGTGTCCCTGCTGGCCAAGTGGCTCCCCTCCGTCAATGCCTCCAACGAAGATGTGATCCGGCAGGCGAAGCGAATTGCCCGTGCGATGGGTATGAACGACGCCCAGTACCGCAAAACGCTGAGCGCCCTGCGCACCAAGATCAGCATCATCGAGAACAACCTGCGCGAAAAAGACTACACCTTCGATTACTCCAAGCAGCCCTCCAAGGCCATGTTCAAGTATCGTAAGGCCTTCATGCGAAATGATGGAGACCGCTATGATGAATTCATGAGCCGTGTCGCCGAGGGTACGGAGCAGCTCCACACTGGCACCCTGACGCCCTATGAGATGATCAAGCCCTTCTTCGGTCGCGGCGATATCTCCGATCAGGAGCGCAAGGCCATTGACGCAACATGGAAGACACAGGAGGATTTCACTGGCGGTGAGAACGCTCTGGTCGTCATTGATGGCTCCGGCTCCATGTACGGTGGTGCTGATCCCATCCCCGCCACTGTGGCGCTGTCTCTTGGTATCTACTATGCCGAGCGCAACACCGGCGCATTCCAAAACCACTTCATCACATTCTCTGAGAATCCCAAGCTGGTGGAGATTAAGGGCAAGGATATCTACGAAAAGGTGCGGTACTGTCACCAGTTCAACGAGGTCGCCAACACCAATATCCAGCGTGTGTTTGAGTTGATCCTCAAGACTGCCGTGAAGAACCGTGTGCCCCAGAAGGATATGCCTGCCAAGATCTTCATTATCTCCGATATGGAGTTCGACTACTGTACTGAAGATTGCTCCTTGACCAACTTCGAGTATGCGCAGCGGCTCTTCGAGGAACATGGCTACCAGCTGCCCGAGGTGATGTTCTGGAATGTGGCAAGCCGTAATCAGCAGCAGCCCGTCAAGATCAACGACCAGGGCGTTGCGCTGGTATCCGGCTGTAATCCCCGAATCTTCTCCATGCTGAAAGCCGGCATTCTTTCCCCCCATGCCTTCATGATGGATGTTCTGGGTTCCGAGCGTTACGCGGCGATCGTGGCATAATAGAGCTGACGCAGGAGGTGATAGCAGGTATGTTATCGCCTCCTGCTTTTTCTTTCCCAACAAAAGTGTTGCTGTTGGCAGAGATGAACCGTAAAATAAAGAGTATGAAGGAAAGGGAGATCGTTATGATTACGATTCAAGGTTTATATAATACTGCGGTCTGTTACACCCCCGAGTTGGAGGAGGCAGCCCGCAAGCAGATCCAGACCGTTTGCGATCAGGCCGAGTTTGCCGGCTGCAAGATCCGGATCATGCCCGATGTCCACGCTGGCAAGGGCTGTACCATCGGTACCACCATGACCATCCAGGACAAGATCGTGCCCGGTATGGTTGGCGTCGATATCGGCTGCGGTATGGAGACTGTTGAGCTTCGTGAGCGGGAGGTCGACTTTGAGAAGCTGGACGCCCTAATCCGCAGGGAGATCCCCTATGGCCGTGAGGTTCGAGACATTCCTCATGCACTGAACGCTGAGATCGATCTGACTCACCTCCGCTGCACAGATCAAGTCAATCTCAACCGGGCCATGCGCAGCATCGGCTCTTTGGGTGGCGGCAACCACTTCATTGAGGTGGATCGCGCGGAGGATGGCCGGTTGTTCCTGGTGGTCCACTCTGGCAGCCGTCATCTGGGCACCGAGGTGGCTGAGCACTACCAGAATGAGGGTCGGCGTGCCCTTTGGGGCGGCGCCCAGTATCAAGTTCAAGCCGCCATTGACCAGCTGAAGGCCGAGGGCCGGTTCCAGGAGATCCAGAAGACCATCAAGGCGCTCAAGAAGGAGCACGAGCTGAATATCCCCAAAGATCTGGCCTATGTGGAGGGTAAGCTGTTCGAGGACTATATCCACGATATGAAGCTGACACAGCAGTTCGCCATGCTCAACCGCAAGGCCATGGTGGATGTTATCATGACTGGCATGGGCTTCACGGCGGTGGAGACCTTCACCACCATCCACAACTATATTGATACGGACGCCATGATCCTGCGTAAGGGCTCTGTCTCCGCCAAGGCCGGCGAGAAGCTGCTGATCCCCATCAACATGCGTGACGGTAGCCTGATCTGCAGCGGCAAGGGCAACGAGGATTGGAATTGCTCCGCACCTCATGGCGCCGGCCGGCTGATGAGCCGCAAGGCGGCCTTCAATGCTCTGTCCATGGAGGAGTTCCAGAAGGAAATGGAGGGTATCTACACCACCTGTGTTGTGCCCGACACGCTGGACGAGTCTCCCATGGCCTATAAGAGCATGGAGGAGATCGTCGCTCAAATCGGCCCTACTGCGGAGATTATTGAGCGGATCCGTCCTGTCTATAACTTTAAGGCAGCAGACTAAAATACAATAATGAAAGATAGGCAGCGCAAGCCCCTTGCTTCAGCTATTGAGTAAGCTGCAAAAAGTCAGATACTTGTTGTTAAACGCACACCGCTTGCGTAATTATTGGTAGGTGGTGATAAAGATGGAATACGCCTACAAGTTTCGCATTTACCCATCGAAACAGCAAGAGACTTTGATTCTTCGCACTTTTGGCTGTGCAAGGTATGTCTACAACTATTACCTCAACCAGAGAATTCAAGCGTACAAAAACACTGGAAAATCTCCTTCACGTTTTGAGCAGGATAAGGATCTAACCAACTTGAAGAAACAAGGCGAGACTGCCTGGCTGAGAGAGGTCGATAAGTGCGCTCTTCAGAATTCGCTAAAGCATCTGGATCGGGCGTATCAGAATTTCTTTCACAGTGTCAATTGCGGTGCTCATGTAGGATTTCCTAGGTTTAAAAGCAAGAGAAACAGGCATCAGAGCTACCAGACAAATAGCAATATCAAGGTATTCGATGACTGCGTGCAACTCCCAAAGCTGGGCAAGGTAAAGTGCCGCATCTCCAAAGAGGTTAAAGGGCGCATCTTGTCTGCCACGGTATCCCGGAATCCCAGCGGAAAATATTTTGTCGCTCTGTGCTGTACCGATGTGAAGATGGATGCGTTGCCCTCCATCGGAGCCGCTGTGGGTCTCGATATGGGCATCAAGTCCTTCGCTGTCACCTCCGATGGTATGGAGTATCCCAACCACAAGCATTTGGCCAAGTCCGAGAAGAAGTTAGCTAAACTCCAGCGACAGCTCTCCCGAAAAACAAAGGGGAGCAATCGCTGGGAGAAAAACCGATTTCAGGTAGCGAGACTCCATGAGCGCATTGCTAACCAGCGGCAGGATATGCTCCATAAGCTGTCTACGGACTTAGTTCACCAGTACGGTGTCATCTGCATTGAGGATCTTGCCCCGAAGAATATGGTGAAGAACCATAAACTCGCTAAGGCTATTTTCGATGCAAGCTGGGGCGAGTTCCGTAGGCAGCTCATCTACAAAGCCAACTGGTATGGGAAACAAGTGGTCACGATAGGCCGCTTCTATCCTTCCAGTCAACTTTGTTCCGTATGTGGCGCACAGTGGTTAGGAACGAAAGACCTCGCCGTGCGAGAATGGACATGCCCTGTCTGTGGAGCTATCCACGACCGGGACATCAATGCTGCGAAGAACATCCTCAACGGAGGATTGCTTCTGATAGATTAACCAGTGTTTATGGTAGGGCGGGATGCGCCCGAACCTATACGCTCGGGGAGACCATGTAAGACCTCGCATCGCGTAGGCTGAGGTTAGTGAACCGAGAATCCCCTGGATTTTATCCACGGGGAGCATCAAGAAAGGCGGTGTTGACCGTGGAAGCATTGATCAAAGAAAAGCTTCATGAAATCGAGCAGCGGGAGAACTGCCGCATCCTTTTGGCCGTGGAGTCCGGTAGCCGTGCTTGGGGCTTTGCTTCTCCGGACAGCGACTATGATGTGCGCTTCATTTATGTGCGCCCCAGAGAGAGCTATCTCAGGCTCAACCGGGTCCGTGATGTGATCGAGCTGCCCATCAATGGTGTTCTGGACATCAACGGTTGGGATGTGGACAAGACACTGAAGTTGCTCCATAAATCCAACCCCACCGTATTTGAGTGGTTTTCCTCTCCCATCGTGTATCAGACCACTGACTTCACTGAGGCGTTTAAGCCCGTCATGCGGCGCTACTTCTCATCCAAGAGTGGCCTTTGGCACTATCTGCAGATGGCGGAAGGAAACTATCGAGAATACCTGCGCGGCGACATGGTGAAGGCCAAGAAGTACTTCTATGTACTGCGGCCAATCCTTGCTTGCCGGTGGATCCTTGAAAAAGGTACTCCGCCCCCAATGCTCTTTTCTGAACTGGCGGCGAGCCAGCTTCCGGACTACCTGGAGAAAACCGTTGCGAAGCTGCTTGATCTGAAGATGAACTCCCCTGAGGTGAAGATGATCCCGAGAATCGATATCCTCAACGCTTACATGGATCGGAGCATTGCAGAGGTGCGTGCTCTGGTGGAGCAGTATCCGAGAGAAATCACGAAGGACTGGGAGGAACTCAATGCGCTGTTCCTCGCCGCACTGGAGATGTGATCTTATGATGAAATTGCCACCACAAGTGAATACAGCATTTGAGATGCTTGAAGCGGCCGGCTATGAGGCGTACCTTGTTGGTGGCGCAGTGCGTGATTATGTGCGTGACAACAGTCCTGCGAAGGATTGGGACATCACCACCAACGCGCTCCCAGAGCAGGTGGAGGAGATCTTTACAGGCTACCACCTGATTGAGACTGGCTTGAAGCATGGGACTGTAACTGTTGTGATCGACCAAGAGCCTCTAGAAATCACGACCTATCGCGTTGACGGGGACTACTCCTACCATCGGCATCCGGACTCAGTCAGCTTTACCCGCAGCCTGAAGGACGATCTTGAGCGCCGGGACTTCACCATGAACGCTCTGGCCTACAACCCCAGGACAGGTGTTGTTGACTTCGTAGGAGGCAAGGTGGACATTGCCGGCGACCTTGTCCGCTGCGTGGGAGATCCAGATCGGAGATTCCAGGAAGATGGCCTGAGAATGCTCAGAGCCCTTCGCTTCGCCTCCGTGTATGGCATGACGATCGAAGCTGCCACGGCAGCGGCCATCCACAGGAACAAGCACTTGCTCAAAGGTATCGCTGCGGAGCGCATTCTGGTTGAGCTTACCAAAATGCTCTGCGCTCAGGGCGCGGCAGGTGTTCTGCGGGACTTCGCCGATGTGCTGGCCGTCCCGATCCCGGAGCTCACACCCATGTTTGGCTTTCCGCAGCATAATCCACATCATGACAAGGATGTCTGGGACCATACCATCGCGGTCATTGAAAGTATCACCCCTGAACCGGTGCTTCGTTGGGCAGCCCTGCTGCATGACATTGGGAAGCCTTCCTGTTTCTCGCTCGCCGAGGATGGCATTGGCCACTTCTTCGGGCACTCGGATCAGAGTACTTCAATGGCGGAGAGTATCCTCAGTAGACTTCGCTTCGATAACGCCAGCAAAGAACAAATTGTAAGACTCGTTCGCTATCATGACATGCCCATCACGGCCGACAGGAAGCCAATCAAACGGCTTTTGAGCAAGCACGGTGAGGATGCTACCCGGCAACTGATCGAGCTGCACAAGGCAGATACGCTTGGTCAATCGGCCATCTGCAGACACCGGATCGCAATCTTTGAGGAAGTATCGCAAATGATCAATGAGATCCTGCAGGAAGAGAGCTGCTTCACACTCAAGGACTTGGCAGTTAATGGACATGATATGATGACATTGGGCTTTCAGGGACCGACCATTGGCCGTGTGCTGCAGGAATGCCTGGATGCAGTCTTGGATGAGCAGATCCCCAACGAGCATGAGGCGCTGATGGCCTTTGCAAAGGATAGACAGCTGAAGAGTTAATACCAAAACGGCAATACCAAGCAGGTATTGCCGTTTTGGTATGCACAGGAACTTAGGTGGGTTGTAGGGTTTTGTCGATGGTCGTATAATGAGTGATGAAGCAAAGTGACGATCGTGAGGTTGCCTTTGACTTCGATTATGCTACTCACTTGTTCCGGCAACTCTCTAAATCGCATCACAAGGGAACATTTTCCCTATTTTTGCGTCTATATCAATAAGGGATTCATGTCTGATATGAAAAGGAGGCTGCTGATATGAAACAGAAAAAGAAATGGGTTATTCCCCTCTGTGTGATAGGAGTCATACTGCTACTTTGTGCGGGTGGCCTTGATACCTATCCAGGCAGGACCGGTGCGTATTGGTGTGTGAAATTGGAAGACGGTACGCAGGCCGATATTCCGGAACAGGTCATAGAAGAGCTTACGGAACTCGGATGGACCATTGTAGGAAATGAAGCTGATCCAGATTCCGTGACGCCTGAACCGGGAGCATACGCTTTTGAGGCGCAGTACATCCGGACCAATGGCGGACCTGAAGATGGCTATCCTTACCACACCGTGATCAGTTCCAGAGCGGAATTGGAAGCCTATTACGAGGCATACAAGGACATTTATAGTCTGGAACGAAGAGAGACAGTCTACTCCGACAGCACAATCGGCTTTTTGGATGCCTGCGACAAATACGATAACGCCTATTTTGAACGGCAGAATCTTGTTCTGATCGTACTGCAGGAAGGCAGCGGATCAATTCGGCATGAGATTACAGATGTGCGTCGTCACCGTATTGAGAACGGTGCATTGGATGGGTGGGACATTACGATTGACCGTAAGGTCCCTGAGGCAGGAACAGAGGATATGGCTCAGTGGCATCTATTCCTTGAAGTGCAGATGGGCGATGTGATCAAGGCCACCGACAAGGTTTGGATCAATGGAAAACAGAGCGAACGCACTCCGGCAATATCCGGTCTTGTTGGTATCAGTCGTACTCCGTCGATAAGCGCCTATCAGGATCCCTGGGGAGTGAAGCTTACTGCAAAGAATATTACCCCGTCTGGATTGACCATTGTTTGTACGCAGCAAGATGGAGAACCAACCGGTGAGCTGCAGACCGGCAGTTACTACGGACTCGAAATGCTGCAGGATGGCGAGTGGGTTGCGGTCGAGCTGCTTCCTATGGAGTATGAGCTTGCCTGGACGTCAGAAGCATGGATGATCCCTAACAATGCGGAAACAGAATGGGAAGTGAATTGGAGCCGCCTGTACGGAGAGCTTCCCGCAGGTTCCTACCGGATCAGCAAATCGGTTATGGATTTCCGGGGTACCGGTGATTATGACACCAAAACCTATTATGCAGGCTTTGATCTCGTGGACGCCGCTGACACAAGTAATGTTTCCTACGAACACGGCGGATTTGGCGTCAGTGTGCCGCTTCTTTCTGGTTGGGAATACAAGGTTGAGGAATACAGTGCCGATGGCATGAGCTATGGCGTCAGTTTCCGACCCGCTGGTGAAGATGGATGGATCGATTTCCAATATTGGCCTACATTCGGCGTCTGTGGCACCGGATTGTCAATGAAGGAATTTGGAAATGGTTCCATGGGCACCTACGATGGCGGTGCTATCTGGAACTTTATCAGTTACCCTGCCAGCAAAGGCAACTTTGTGGCAACGACCCAGGGTGTAAATAGCTGGTGGTCACGCTACGGCGAGACTGCTATGGAAATCATAACGCAGGTAATCTGCACAGACACCATCGTAGACTAAGGAGGGTACGCAGTATGAAACGAATTGTAGCGCTATGCCTCGCAGCGGCTTGCCTGATTTCTATGGTAGGCTGCGCAGGAGATACCAATATGGACGAAAAGAAACCAAACAACTCCGCATCGGCCTATGCTCTGGCACTGGCTAGCTATCCGGAGATGGCTCCCTACCCAAACGAGATGGAGTATTTTGATGAAAAGACCGGTGAGTTTGACAGCGATGGCTTTGATGTGGTCTATGACGCCTGGCAGTCGGACAGAAAGGCCCAACGCAGTCAGCCGGAAGGCTATGCAGACGGTCTGGAACCTTTCTTCGCCAGTTCAATCCGAGAGTTTCTCAGCAATTCCAACGGGGAGAACAAGGTATACTCTCCTCTGAGTGTTTACATGGCCCTCGCCATGCTGGCAGAGGTGACGGACAGTGAAAGCCGCCAGCAGATCCTTGACCTTCTAGGAAGTGAAAGCATTGAGGCTCTGCGCTCCCAGGCAGCCAGTGTTTGGAACGCCAATTACAGCAATGACGGCGCCGTGACAAGCATTCTGGCAAACTCCCTGTGGCTGAATGAGTCCGTAAATTTCAACCAGTCCACAATGGACAGTCTGGCAAAGAATTACTATGCGTCCTCCTTCCGTGGTGAGATGGGCAGCGAGGAATTTAATCAGGCCTTGCGGGACTGGATCAATGAGCAGACCGGAGGACTGCTGGAAGCGCAGGCCGATGGTCTGTCGATGGACCCCGAGACCGTTATGGCTTTGGCCTCTACCATCTACTACCGAGCCAAGTGGCACAGTGAGTTCAATGAGGCCGGAACGGAAAAGGGCCTGTTCCATCTGTTCAGTGCTGATGGAGAGACCGTGGAGTGCGACTTCATGCACAAGGGCGGCAGCAACACCTATTACTGGGCAGATCAGTTCGGCGCTGTTGCTCTGAGCCTGGAGGGCAGCGGCAAAATGTGGTTCCTCCTGCCTGATGATGGCGTGGCTATGGATGATCTGCTTGCCGATGAGCAAACGATGGAGTTCCTAAACAGCAATGGAAACTGGGAGAACAGCAAGCACCTGATCGTGAATATGTCCGTTCCCAAATTTGATGTTGTCTCTGATCTTGACCTGCGTGATGGCCTGAATGCGCTGGGTATTACCGGTGTATTCGATGCCACGGTGGCCGATTTCAGTCCCATGACTTCGAAAGTTGCAGAGATATTCCTTTCCAAAGCCGACCATGCAGCCCGCGTTGCCATCGATGAAGAGGGGGTTACCGCAGCGGCATATACCGTCATGATGATGGCTGGTGCTGCGGCGCCACCTGAAGAGGAAATGGACTTCGTATTGGATCGACCGTTCTTATTCGCCATTACTGGTGCAGATGGACTTCCACTCTTTGTTGGCGTAGTCAATAGACCGTGAACTGAAAAAAGGCAATAAGAAAACGGCAGTGCCACAATGTGGCATTGCCGTTTTCATGTATATCCGATGCATTGAGTTGTTTACCCCTCATAGGACTGCGGCTGGTAGCCATAGTGCTTGGCAAAAGCTTCATACACATGAATCGCTCCATGGTTATAAAGTGATTGTGTTCTGCGATGACGGTGTCACGGGAACACATTTTGACAGGCCAAAGTTCGATGAGCTAATTGAGATGGCTCGCAATCAGGAAATTCATTGCATTATGGTGAAGGACCTATCTCGTTTCGGAAGAAACTTTCTTGAGATGGGAAACTACCTCGAACTGATCCTGCCTCTTTATGGGGTCCGCTTTATCTCTATCAATGATGCCTTTGATAGTGATGACTACTTAGGTGTCACGGGCGGACTTGAGTTAGCCCTCCGCAATCTCATCAATAATATGTATAGCCGAGATCTATCAACCAAGGTGCGCTCAGCTTTTCGTACCCGCAATCTGCGTGGTGAATACTGGGGAGGAAACGGCTTCTATGGCTACCAAGTCCATCCTCATAACAAAAAGAGATTGATCGTAGATGAGCAGGTTCGTGACATCATTGTCATGATTTTCGAGTCCTGCGTTGCAGGCATGACCACGAGCGAGATCGCTCAAATGCTGAATGATATGGGCATTCCATCCCCGTTAGAGCATAAACGGCGAAATGGCGGGTTTTATAATGGGGTGGTCAAGGAAGAGACTGGAATCTGGCTCAAGGGGGCTGTTCGAAAGATTTTGACTGATGAACGCTATACCGGTAAGATGATTACCAATACTCGAGAGACAGAAGAAGTAGGAAAGCCTAAGATGCGATCATTGCCCCGAGATCAATGGATCATAGTGCCAGGTACACATGAAGCAATCATTTCGGAGGAGTTGTTCCGAACGGCACAGAATGCGCTCCAAGGGCGTATTCGGAATGTTAACAAGAATACTGCCGGAAACCGAGCCAACAATCTGTTTGTTTGTGGCTGCTGCGGGAGGAAGCTCCGAAAGAATCCAGCAAAGGAACCACACCTTGTTTGCCCGAAAAATGACAGTATTAAGGGTGCTGAGTGTGCGGGTCTCTTTGTCAATCAGGCCCAAATTGAGCAAGCTGTTCTTCAGATGCTGCGGGAACAAAGTAGGAGCTTCCTTGAGCAGCATTGTTTGATGCAGGCATGCATTGACAAAAAGCTTTCAAGTATTCAAACGGAGCTTGATGCTAACACCAATATGACAAGACGGCTCCAAAGTAGAAAGGCTGAACTATATGAGCAATACCGAGCGGGTCGCATAAGCAGAGAGAAATTTGCTGATATCCAGAAGACAGATTCAGAGAAGCTGGCAAGACTCTCAAGTAGAGCTGAAGAGATCAAGCGGCTTCTGGTAGAGCACTATGAGTCTCGAGGTAATCTTGCGGCGGGAAAAAGAACAGCAGATCAGATCATCCTGCTTAAAGACTATGATCCGGAAATAATTAGAAATTTTGTAGAGCGGGTTCGTGTGTACCCTTCAGGAGAGATTGAGATAGATATGCGTACTTCGAGCGGGTTTGAATTTGTAACGGCAAGCTAAAACAATAAGCGCCCCCCACTTTGGAGGCAGCTGAAAAAATTCCGAAAAAACTGTATGTCTATCTTGACACAACCAGAGGGACTTATCACCGGCACCGCCGTGAAGATGTTCACCGTGGCCGGGCCGGTCATCGTGTTCGGCACCGCCGCCAGCGCGGTATACGGTCTGGTGCTGTGGCTGCTGCAGGCCGCATAAAAGAGGGAGACGCGATGCGTCTCCCTCTTTTGTATGTGTCAGGCTCAGTTGTCCACGCGGTTGCGCCACTCCAGCTCCTGCTCCAGCTCGAACTTCAGCTTCTTGTTCTCCTCCACCAGCGTATCGTAGTG
>PPYF01458349.1_pt1 | contig 16840 bp, 18 predicted proteins | sample 1559871 | NCBI WGS metagenome assembly PPYF01 (sample SAMN08240021, study PRJNA423297) | Human gut metagenome, whole genome shotgun sequencing project.
GATGACCCACTTGCCAACCGGAATTGTGGTTGCGATGCAAGATGAACGTTCTCAGCAACAAAACCGGGAAAAGGCCATGCGAATTTTGAAGGCCCGGGTTTACGACTACTACCAATCCCAAGAAGAAGATGCTTATAATGAAGAACGGAAGAACGCCGTCGGAACGGGGGACCGTTCGGAACGGATCCGGACTTACAACTTCCCGCAAAACCGGGTTACCGACCACCGCATTGGTTTGACGTTGAACAAGTTGGACCGGGTGATGAATGGGGAGCTTAATGAAATTATTGAAGCGTTAATCCTAGACGATCAAGCTAAGAAAATGGAAGCTTTACGAAATGAATAATCCAACATATTTTGAAGCCCTGAAATGGGCTTCTTTGCTTATTCAGGAACATCATGGCGATGAAAATGCTCCCGAACTGATTATGATGGACCGGATGGAATGGAATCGGACGGAATTACTTGTACACTATCGCCAGCAATTACGTCTTGACCAGTGGCAACAGTTTCAAAAAGACGTTCAACGAGCGGTTAACGGGGAACCCGTCCAGTACATTACTAACAAGGCCAATTTTTACGGGCGTGAATTTTACGTGGATTCTCGGGTGCTAATCCCGCGGGTGGAGACTGAAGAATTAGTTGAACACATTTTAAATGCGCACCCTCAATTAAACCAACCGCTCCGGGTTTTAGACATTGGAACGGGGAGCGGCAACATTGCCATCACTTTAAAACTTGAACGTCCAGATTGGCAAGTTACCGCCGTAGACATTGCTAGTGAGGCACTAGCGGTCGCCCAGCAAAATGCTCACCAGCAAGAAGCGGTGGTTGATTTTCGGCAAGGTTCCTTATTTGACGCGGTTAAAGGGGAACGTTTTGACATCATTGTTAGCAATCCGCCGTACATTGCCGAAAATGAGCGGGACGTAATGGACCAATCCGTGATAGAATACGAACCAGATAAGGCACTTTTTGCACCAGACGATGGTTTGTTTTGGTATAAACAAATCGGTAGACAGCTGGCCAATCATTTAACGAATGCTGGCCAATTATGGTGTGAATTTGGTTATCACCAAGGAGCAAAGTTAAAACAATATTTTAGTGAATTGCCTGGAGTTAAGGACGTGGACGTGCTCCAAGACTTAAGTGGCCACGACCGGATACTTTGGGTAAGGGGAGGATCGGTGATTTAGAATGAGTGAAATATTTCAAAGTGAAAATTTAGCTGACGCAGCCGCGGCAATTCAGCGCGGGGAATTGGTGGCATTTCCAACCGAAACCGTATACGGCTTAGGAGCGGATGCTACTAACCCAGATGCGGTAAAGAAAGTTTATCAAGCAAAGGGCCGGCCATCAGATAACCCGCTGATTGTTCACGTTACGGGCCCAGCACAGGTAGCCGAGTTTGCCGAAATCGACGCCCAAAGTAAGCAGTTGATGGATACTTTTTGGCCAGGACCGCTCACCATTATTTTGCCGATCAAACCGCACGCATTGGATCCAGTAGTAACTGGAGGCTTGACGACCGCTGCGTTTCGTAACCCAGATACCCCGTTAACCGTTAAGTTAATCGAGCAGGCGGGAGTGCCGTTAGTGGGGCCTTCTGCAAATACTTCGGGAAAGCCGAGTCCAACTAAGCCAGCCCACGTTATGCACGATTTAGATGGCAAAATTGCGGGCGTTTTAGATGGTGGCGAAACTAAAATCGGGGTTGAGTCGACGGTATTGGATATGTCCGGTGCGGTACCAAGCGTTTTACGGCCAGGTGCCGTTACTCCTGAGGATTTAACCCCAATCTTAGGAGAAGTGCAAACTGATCACCATAAAGTTGGTAAGGACGAAGTGCCGAAAGCTCCAGGAATGAAGTATAAGCACTACGCTCCGAATGCCCAGGTGTACATCGTCAAGGACGCTCAGTGGTCAAAAGTGGCGGACTGGGTAGCCCAACATGCACAACAGCCCGTTGGGGTATTAGCAACGTCGGCCATTTTTGATAGTACCAAGTTGATGAATTTTGATAACGTTGATTTTATTTCGTTAGGAGAAGATGCGCGAACCGCAAGTCACCACCTCTTTGACGGATTGCGTACCTTTGATGGGAATCCGCAGATTAAGGTGATTTTTGCGCAAGCGTTTGATCCTACTGGGATTGGTGCAGCTTATATGAACCGGTTGCAGAAATCTGCGGGGAATACTTACTTCGACGAAATTAACTAGGAGGGATTGCCAATGAACTACCAAGAACAGGATCCGCAATTGTGGGCAGCGATTGATCGGGAAGCCGATCGCCAACAACATAATATTGAGTTGATTGCTTCAGAAAACATTGTTTCGGCAGCGGTCCGGGCTGCGCAAGGCAGCGTTTTAACTAATAAGTATGCGGAAGGTTACCCAGGACGCCGTTATTACGGTGGTTGCGAGTACATTGACCAAGTAGAACAATTAGCCATTGATCGGGCTAAAGAACTGTTTGGCGCGGAATATGCCAACGTGCAGCCCCACTCCGGTTCCCAAGCTAACGCAGCCGCGTACGCTGCATTTATCAAACCCGGGGATAAAATCCTGGGAATGGATTTGAACGCGGGCGGTCACTTAACCCACGGTGCCAAGGTTAGTTTCAGCGGCATATTCTATGAATCGGTGACTTACGGAATTGATCCGCAGACCGAACGGTTGGATTATGAACAAATCCGGCAGATTGCCTTGAAGGAACGGCCACAAATGATTGTGGCGGGGGCTTCGGCATACAGTCGGATTATTGATTGGCAAAAGTTCCGAGAAATTGCTGACGAAGTGGGCGCCTTCTTAATGGTGGACATGGCGCATATTGCGGGGCTAGTAGCGGTTGGATTGCATCCGTCACCAGTGGGAATTGCTGACGTAGTTACTACCACTACCCACAAAACGCTTCGGGGACCTCGAGGCGGGATGATTTTGTCGCAAGCAAAATACGCAAAACAAATTAATTTCGCAGTCTTTCCTCAAAACCAGGGTGGTCCGTTAGAACACGTAATTGCTGCTAAAGCAGTTGCGTTAGGGGAAGCTTTACGCCCCGAGTTTAAGGATTATCAAGCTCAGGTGATCAAAAATGCTCAAGCAATGGCAGAAGTTTTTGAAAACGAACCAGATCTGCACGTAGTTACCGGTGGGACTGATAATCACTTAATGACGGTTGATTTGACCCAAACCGGACATAACGGGAAGGAAATTCAAGACTTATTAGATACCGTTTATATCACGCTAAATAAAGAGGCAATTCCTGACGAAAAGTTAAGCCCATTTAAAACTTCGGGAATTCGGATTGGGACCCCTGCCGTTACTACCCGGGGCTTTAACGAAGCGGACAGTCGCAAGGTCGCGGAATTGATCATTCGCGCAATTCACCACGTTGACGAACCAGAAGTACTCGCCCAAATTAAACAAGAAGTGTTTGATTTAACGGATCAATATCCACTATCTTAAATTAAACCTAGTTTTTTTACGGTTTTTTAGCTACAATTGATAAGGAATTTGAAAGGAGCGAGTTTAGACATGGGGAAGTTTGAAGTTCTCGACCACCCGTTGATTCAACATAAGTTGACGTTAATTAGAGACAAGAATTGCAGTACAAAGGAGTTTCGTGAAATAGTTAACGAAATTTCAACATTGATGGCTTATGAAGTTTCACGGGATATGCCGTTAGAAGATGTTGAAATCGAAACACCAATCGGAAAATCTATTCAAAAACAAATCTCGGGTAAAAAAGTGGCCATCGTGCCAATTTTACGTGCGGGATTGGGAATGGTAGACGGGATGGCTGAATTGCTACCCGTTGCTCGGATTGGTCATATCGGGATGTATCGCGATGAAGAGACCTTAAAGCCAACCGAATACTTTGTTAAGTTGCCAAGCGACATTAGTGAACGCCAAGTATTCGTAGTTGACCCAATGCTTGCCACCGGTGGTTCAGCAATCATGGCGGTGGATGCGTTGAAAAAACGTGGCGCAAGGGACATTCGTTTTTGCAGTCTAGTAGCCGCTCCTGAAGGGGTAAAAGCTTTAGAAGAAGCTCATCCAGATATTGATATTTATACAGCTGCATTAGATGAAAAACTAAATGAAGATGGTTACATCGTTCCTGGACTAGGTGACGCCGGTGACCGCTTGTTTGGTACTAAATAAATAGGTGCGGTGGATTTTATAACCAGCGGTTAAGCTGCTGTAATAAAAGTCTTTAAACAAAAAACGGTTCATGAGGTGAAACTTCCTCATGAATCGTTTTTATTTTGGCGTTTTGATTTCAATAGAGCCAAAACGTGGGACAAAAGTCAGTTTGTTCCGCTTAACCAAAAATTGCCCATCATGCCAAAATCAGGCATCATGGGCAATTTTTGGTTAATGCTCGCAAACTACCCGACTTTTGTCCCACTCTCTTTTTTGTTTTCTGCGCGGTTTGGTAAGTGAAAAGATTTGTCAATTGAGAAAAAATAGTTTTATTATGGGGTTAATAGAATGCGCTTACAAATCAGGAGGAACGTATGGCTTACATCGAAGTACAACACGAATTTAAAATTTATCAAATGGGGGACAATCAAATTGTCGCGAACCGGGACGTGAATTTTACGATTGAGCAAGGGCAGATTGCCGTGATTTTAGGACCGAGCGGGGCGGGAAAATCCACGGTTTTAAATATGCTCGGGGGCATGGACAGCCCGACGAAGGGGAGCATCAACATTGCCGGGACGGACATTGCGCAATTTAACGACCGCCAGTTAACGAAGTATCGGCGTAACGACGTTGGATTTATTTTTCAATTTTACAATCTAATTCCAAATCTAACGACTACCGAAAACGTAGAACTAGCTACCGCACTGGTCAATGACGGACTAGATCCGGTAACCGTCCTAAGAGATGTTGGGCTGGCAGAACGTTTGGATAATTTTCCTGCCCAGTTATCTGGCGGCGAGCAGCAACGGCTGGCAATCGCCCGTGCTTTAGCAAAGAATCCGAAACTATTACTATGTGACGAACCAACTGGCGCATTGGATTATCAAACGGGTAAACAAATTTTACAACTGCTCCACGATGCTAGCCGAAAATTTAAAAAGACGGTCATCATTATCACCCATAATTCAGCAATTGCGAAAATGGCGGATCGGGTAATTCAAATTAATGATGCCCAGGTCCGGAGCATCGTAGATAATCCCCAGCCTGCTCCGGTCGAAGAAATTGAGTGGTAGGTGGTTGAGATGATAAAACTATTGTTACGCACGATTAAGAATTCTTTAGGGCGCTTCATTGCAATTAGTTTGATCATTATGCTGGGGACGCTGATTTTTGTAGGGGTAAAGGCGACCGGCCCGGCACTCAATGATTCACTGCAAGCGACTGTAGTAAAGCATCATTTAAGTGATCTAGAGATTTTGTCTAGCCAAGGCTTCACCGAAACCGAACTTAAAGCAGTTCGGCAGGTTCCGGGAGCGCAGGTTGAAGGAGTTTTATTGCAAAATGTACTTGGCGGCAAGAATCGGGACGTAATCGCCTTGTATGGTTATCAAAAAAATAATCACCAAAATCAGTTGATTTTAGAACAGGGACGGCTTCCTCGCAATCAGCACGAAATTGTTTTAGACCAGCAGGCCCAGCTACGCGAGGGCTATAAAATTGGGGATTACTTTAATTTAGAGAAAAATCCCCAGCTGAAATATCAAAAATACCGAATCGTGGGTTTTGCGGATTCTCCCCAATATATTGACCATTCGACTAGGGGAGCGAGTAATTTAGGTACTGGGAAAGTAACTTACTTTGCTTACGTATCCCATTTAGCCTTCCGCTCGTTCGTGTACTCCGGGATGCAAGTATATTTTCCGGAGCTGCAAAACCAAAAAATGTTTTCTAACAAGTATCAGCGGGCGGTAAAACAAAAAACTGCTCAAGTACGCCGCCACTTAACGCCGGCAGTTAAAAAAAGTCGGCAAAGTTTGGCAAAGACTGCACTAGCGCAAATTGAACAAGGAAAACAAAAGCTGGCACAGAGCCGACAAAAGCTGGTAGCTGCCCAACAAGCGCTTAAACAGCAAGGTTTAACGAATGCGTCCACAATACGCACCTTGCAACGTCAAGAAGCAAAGTTGCAGCAACAACGTCGGCAACTTGATCAGCAAGCGCAGCGGGTTAAACAAGCGCTTCAACCTTCATTACTTTACCAAACCCGCCAAGACCTGCCAGGTTTTACGGGCTACGGAGAAAGTTCGCAACGGATTGCAGCAATTGCCAACGTTTTCCCGTTATTTTTCTTCCTATTAGCGGGCTTAATCACCTTCACAACCGTAACGCGAATGGTGGAGGAACAGCGCGGACAAATGGGGACGCTTAAGGCTTTGGGCTATGGGAAAGGTGCAATTGTTTTCCAATACGTTGCCTACGCAGGTTTAGCCGGAATTAGCGGTGCAGCTGTGGGAGCAGTGCTAGGGAACCAGTTGATTCCCCGGATCGTGTTAGCAATGTATCAGGAGTACGTGGTGGAAATCGTTAAAATTCCTGTGGATTGGCGCGCAATTGCTTTAGCGGCGCTCCTGACGCTGTTAGTAACTATTGGGGCGGCAACCCTAGTTTCACTTCGAGAGGTTCGCACCACCCCAGCAGCGTTACTTCGGCCCCGAGCCCCCCATGCGGCGCATAAAATCTTTTTAGAACGGGTGCCCGGGTTATGGCGGCGGCTACGGTTCTTCCAAAAAATTAGCTACCGTAACTTATCACGCGCTAAGCTACGAGGATTAATGACCATTTTAGGAATTGCTGGCGGCACGGCCTTAATTTTGACCGGGTTTGGAATTGCGAGCTCAATCAAAGAGGCTGGAAATCAGCAGTTTCAACACGTTCTTCGATATGACGCAGTAGTACGAGCTCGGCAACCGAAAGATTTAACTAGTGTCCAAAATTCTTTAGAACGGAGCGCGGCTACTCGAGCAACACTGCCAGTTTATACCGCGGTAGTACAAGTTAACCAACGACAAAAGACCGTGCGGGACGTTACGTTGACCGTACCAAAGAATCCAGGGCAATTTGACCAGTTTGTCCGGCTACGTGATTATCAGAGCAATCATTCCATTGGTTTACCAACTAGGGGAGTGGTGGTTTCACCTAAGGTAGCCCGAATTTTGCACGTACAGGTTGGCGACCAAATTAAAATACGGGTGCCTAATCAAAAAAAGGTCCAGGTTCGAATCGCTAAGGTAGTGACAAATTATGCCGGTAACGTTATCTATGCATCACCAAGCGCCTATCAACGTGCGTTTGGCCACGCGCCAAATTTTGCGAGCGTCTTAGTTAAGACTGATCACCAGCCTTCAGCACGGCTTACAAAACGGTGGATGTCGGATAACGACAAAATTTTAGGCATTAGTTTAATGGCTGATCAAGCAGAAATGATCCAAAAAATGACCAAGCAGTTAGGACCGATTGTAATGATTTTTATTGGGCTTTCAGCCATCCTGTCGTTTGTAGTACTTTACAATTTAAACAATATCAACATTGCGGAGCGATTATACGAACTTTCTACTATTAAAGTTTTAGGGTTTTATAATCGAGAGGTGACGCTTTACGTAGCTCGGGAAAGTATTATTCTAGCGATAATTGGTATTTTAGCTGGTTTTGGCTTGGGCAATCTTTTAACTGGTTACGTGATCAGACAAGCCGAAACTAATAACGTAATTTTTCCGCTAACTATCAAACCATTCGCTTATTTGGTGGCGGTTTTATTAATGGTCATCTTTAACCTAATCGTAGTTTATATTACCCACCGAAAACTTCAAAAAATCGACATGGTAGCGGCATTGAAGTCCAACGATTAGGGTGAGAATTTGACAAGAATTCAACGATAAAAAAGTGTGTTTAAAAATTGAAGCGGTACCATATAAAAAAAGTCGTAGATATCGGTAATCATTGCTTTGTCTTTTGTCAAAATTGGTGGTATCATTTCAATTGTATTTTCGGACGGAAAATACTGTCTTTTGTTCAAGTTTTTGACTTAATTTTTATCATTTTTGGATGGTAAATTTAGGTACACTTAGGTAGAAAAGAGGTGATATTCTGTGGGTGGTGAATCAATTTCAACTTTTCAGTTTCTTGGTCTAACATTTAGTACGGCAAACGTCATTTCGGGATTGGTTGCGGCCATAATTGTATTTGCACCGATTGGTGTTTTTACAGAATTCATTGATTTCTTGACCCTTGGGTTACGTATCTTCGGTGTTATTTTCGCTGGTGAAATGTTACTTAAGATGATCGGGGGAATTGCGTTCTCTGGTGGCATCTTAAATATGGTAATCGCCATTCCACTTGCCTTGATTTGGCAAGGATTTTCCGTATTCTTAGGTAGTATTCAAGCGTTCGTATTCGTTACGTTGACAACCGTTTATATTTCTCATAAGGTCGAAGACGAATAATATTATATTTTTAGGTAGGAGGAACAACTATTATGGGTGCTATTGCAGCTGGAATCGCTATGTTTGGAGCCGCTATTGGTGGTGGTATCGGTGACGGAATCGTTATCGCAAAAATGCTTGAAGGTATGGCTCGTCAACCTGAATTATCAGGTCAATTAAGAACAACCATGTTCATTGGTGTTGGTTTGGTTGAAGCTATGCCAATCTTAGCCTTCGTTATTTCACTTCTTGTAATGAACAAGTAAGCGTGATAAATTAAGCAATTTATCGAAAGAAGGAGGTGTCAATAGATGTTTTCGCACATGATATTAGGAGCGGCACAAGGTAGTACTTTGTACGTTGGCGATATGTTGTTTTATGCGATCCTTTTTGTGGTCTTAATGGCATTAATTGCTAAGTTTGCTTGGGGTCCGGTCAATGCAATGTTAAAAGAACGTGCGGATCGGATTTCTAATGATATCGAATCAGCTGAACAAGCTAAAAAGGAAGCCCAAAAACTTGCTGAACAACGCAAGGAAGCCTTAGACAACTCTCACGCCGAAGCAACTACCATTATTAACAATGCTAAGAATAGTGGTGCTAAGGAACGTGAACTAATTGTTGGCAATGCTCAAGCAGAAGCGAAGTCATTGAAGGACAAAGCTAAACAAGATATTGAACAAGAACGTGCTGACGCACTCAAGAGTGCACAAGACGATATTGCGTCATTATCTATTGAGATTGCTTCCAAAGTTATCAAAAAAGAACTTGATGAAAATAGTCAAAAAGAATTGATTGATTCGTACATTGAAGGTTTAGGTGAGAGTAAATGAGTTTAGATAAAACTACAATTGCTAAGCGCTACTCCAAAGCTTTGTTTGACGTGGTCGCTGAACAAAACCAAATTGATCAAGTTCGAGATGAATTAAAGCAAATTCAACAGATCTTTGATGATAATGAAGGATTAGGCAAAATGTTGACCGATAAGGGTTTGAAGGATGATCAAAAAAAACCCAAATTAATCAAATTAGACAGCGCCTCGTTGGTTAGCTCGAAATTTGTAAAGAGGTGAAACTTTTATGAGCATTAAGGCTGAGGAAATCAGTGCTCTAATCAAACAGCAATTAGAAAACTACCAAGCCGAGCTTAACGTTGAAGAAACGGGTACAGTTACCTACGTTGGTGACGGGATCGCTCGCGCTCATGGCTTAGATAATGCTCTTTCTGGTGAACTTCTCGAATTCTCTAACGGTGTTTACGGAATGGTTCAAAACCTTGAATCAAACGACGTCGGGATTGTTATCATGGGTAACTATGATGAAATTCACGAAGGCGACACCGTTAAGAGAACTGGTCGGATCATGGAAGTTCCAGTAGGAGATGCCTTAATCGGTCGAGTTGTTAACCCATTAGGTGAACCGCTTGATGGTAAAGGCGCCATTAAAACTGACAAAACTCGTCCAGTTGAACATAAGGCTCCAGGGGTTATGCAACGGAAATCCGTTGACCAACCTCTCCAAACTGGTATTAAGGCGATTGACTCGTTAGTACCAATTGGCCGTGGTCAACGTGAGTTGATTATCGGGGACCGGAAAACTGGTAAAACTGCTTTAGCAATTGATACAATTTTGAACCAAAAGAACGAAGATATGATTTGTATCTACGTTGCGATCGGACAAAAGGAATCAACTGTTCGGACCCAAGTAGAAACGCTTCGGCGTTATGGCGCGATGGATTACACCATCGTGGTTAGTGCGGGTCCTTCAGAACCAGCTCCATTACTATACCTTGCACCATATGCGGGGGCAGCGATGGGTGAAGAGTTTATGTACAACGGCAAGCACGTTTTGATCGTTTATGATGATCTATCAAAACAAGCTGACGCTTATCGTGAGCTCTCCTTGATTCTTCGTCGGCCGCCTGGGCGTGAAGCTTACCCTGGGGATATTTTCTACACCCACTCACGTTTGCTAGAACGGGCAGCTAAGTTAAGCGATGACTTGGGCGGTGGTTCAATGACCGCCTTGCCATTCGTTGAAACCAAGGCTGGAGACGTTTCAGCTTACATTCCAACTAACGTAATTTCCATCACTGATGGACAAGTCTTCTTGGATAGCGACTACTTCCATTCCGGAGTTCGTCCAGCGATCGACGCTGGTACGTCCGTTTCCCGGGTTGGTGGGGATGCGCAAATCAAGGCGATGAAGAAAGTTTCTGGAACGTTGCGTCTAGACCTAGCTTCTTACCGTGAATTGGAATCATTTGCTCAATTTGGTTCTGATTTGGATAAGGCAACCCAAGCTAAATTAGCTCGGGGACGTCGGACGGTAGAAGTTTTGAAGCAACCGCTACACAAACCACTTCCTGTTGAAGACCAAGTGTTGATTCTTTACGCTTTGACACATGGTTTCTTGGATAAGGTTCCAGTAGATGATATTCAACGGTTCCAAGATGAACTCTTTGATTATGTTGCAAGCAACAACAAAGAGCTCACCGATGAAATCCGTGAAACAAAACAACTTCCGGATACGGAAAAAATGGATGCAGCCATCAAGGCTTTTGCAGAACATTTTCAACCAACCAAGGAAGCTAAATAAGGATATCAGCTAACGAGAGGAAAAGTGGTGAGAATTAATGGCAATATCTGAACAAGATGTTAAGCGGCGAATTGATTCGACTAAGAAAACTAGTCAGATTACGACTGCTATGCAAATGGTTTCAACGGCTAAGTTAAGCCAGATTCAGAAACATACAGTTGGATATCAAGTGTACGCGCAGAAAGTTGAGAGTATTGTTGCTCACCTGGCTAAATCGCATTTAATGAATGCGGGAGTGGCTGGCAAAGCTAGCTCTGATCAGGCTATATCAGCAGCTGATTTATTAGTTCAACGGCCAGTGAAAAAGACCGGATACTTAGTTATTACGTCTGATCGCGGGTTAGTGGGCTCATATAACAGTAGTGTGATTAAGCAAACTAACGATTTCATGAAAGAACACGGTCATGATGGCGGTGATGATGCCATAATTCTTGCGGTAGGTAGTACCGGGGCTGATTTTTACAAGAATCGCCCACAAAAGGTCGGCTACGAATATCGCGGGGTTAGCGACGTGCCTACTTTTAACGAAGTTCGGGAAATCGTCACTACCGTCACCAAGATGTACAAAGACGGTGAATTCGATGAATTATACGTTTGCTACAATCACTTTGTAAATCGACTTTCGAACAGCTTCCACGTTACTAAATTGTTGCCAATTGGCGGCGAAGAATTGGTAAACGATGGTAAGCATGAAACGATTACTGCTGAATATGAAACCGAACCATCTCCCGAAGTATTGTTGCAAGAAATATTGCCACAATATGCTGAGAGTTTGGTTTACGGTGCCATTTTGGATGCTAAGACGGCGGAACACGCCGCTAGTTCTTCAGCTATGCGCACCGCTTCTGATAATGCAAGTGATTTAATTGCAGATTTAGAGCTACAGTATAATCGCGCTAGACAAAGTGCTATTACGACTGAAATCACCGAAATTACCGGTGGTCAAGCCGCACTTGAATAAATTAACGAGAGGAATTAAACAATATGAGTACTGGTAAAGTTGTTCAAGTTATCGGACCAGTTATCGACGTTGAATTCCCCCTTGACGAAGAAATCCCAACAATCAATAATGCTTTGAAAATTAAAAAAGCAGACGGTACAATTTTAGTTTCTGAAGTAACGCTTGAGTTAGGTGATGGTGTCGTAAGAACCATCGCTATGGACGGAACGGAAGGGCTACAACGTGGCCTGGAAGTTGAAGATACTGGAGACTCAATTAAAGTACCAGTTGGTGATGAAACACTTGGTCGTGTTTTCAACGTCTTGGGTGAAACAATTGATGGTGGTAAAGAGCTAGGTCCAGATATAAAACGCGATCCGATTCATCGTGATCCACCAGAATACGACGAATTGAATCCAAGTACAGAAATTCTTGAAACAGGGATCAAAGTTATTGACTTACTTGCTCCATATATTCGGGGTGGTAAGATTGGTCTCTTCGGTGGTGCCGGAGTTGGTAAAACCGTTTTGATTCAGGAATTAATTCATAACATTGCACAAGAACATAATGGTATCTCAGTATTTACTGGGGTTGGAGAACGGACACGTGAAGGTAACGACTTGTACTTCGAAATGAAGGAATCGGGCGTTCTTGAACGTACGGCCATGGTGTATGGACAAATGAACGAGCCGCCTGGGGCTCGGATGCGGGTTGCCTTGACTGGTTTGACGATTGCGGAACACTTCCGTGATGTTGAAGGTCAAGACGTGTTGTTATTCATTGACAACATTTTCCGCTTTACCCAAGCTGGTTCAGAAGTTTCTGCCTTACTTGGTCGGATTCCTTCAGCCGTTGGTTACCAACCAACCTTGGCTACTGAAATGGGTCAATTGCAAGAACGGATCACTTCTACGAAGAAAGGTTCAGTTACCTCGATTCAAGCGGTTTACGTTCCTGCCGATGACTATACTGACCCTGCGCCAGCAACTACCTTCGCTCACTTGGATGCTACAACCAACTTGGAACGTAGCTTAACCCAACAAGGGATTTATCCTGCGGTGGATCCATTAGCTTCCACATCGACAGCTTTGGACCCAGAAATTGTTGGCGAAGAACATTACGAAGTTGCTAGTGAAGTACAACATGTTCTCCAACGTTACAAGGAATTGCAAGATATTATCTCAATCCTTGGGATGGATGAACTGTCTGACGAAGAAAAGACCGTAGTTGCACGGGCACGGCGGATTCAACTCTTCTTGTCACAAGACTTTAGTGTTGCGGCACAATTTACTGGTTTACCAGGACATTACGTCAAATTGGAAGACACCATTGCTGGCTTCAAGGGCATCCTTGAAGGTAAGTACGATGACCTCCCAGAAGAAGCATTCCGTTTGGTTGGTTCAATTGACGATGTGGTTGAAAAGGCTAAGAAATTAACTGCTACAGAAGATTAGGAGGGATCTAATTGGCTGAAAATTCAGTATTAACAGTTAGTATTGTTACTCCTGATGGTCAGATTTATAATGATGACCAAGTTACCATGCTGGTAGTCAATACCAGAGAAGGTGAATTGGGAATCTTACCTAATCACGTTCCAGTAATTGCAACTTTAGCGATTGACGAAGTGCGCATTAAGCATGACAAAGCTGAAGATGTAGTGGCGGTGAACGGTGGTTTTGTTGAGTTTTCAGATAACACGGCAACGATTGTTGCGGATACTGCTGAAAATCAAGCTGACATTGACGTAGCGCGAGCTGAAAGTGCTAAGAAACGTGCTGAGGCAACGATCCGTAAAGCACAACAAGCTCACGATAATAGCGAGCTTCGGCGTGCGCAAATTCATTTGCGGCGGGCGATTAACCGAATCAACGTTTCAAAACATTAAAGCTAGTTAATATTATTATTGATAACGTTCAGTTTATGAGGAATTTTTCCTCACAACTGAACGTTTTTTTTGGGAATGGACCGGTAAATTTTCACAAATTGAGCAGAATTGCGGAGCGAATTAACCGCTGTTTTTGTGAGTAAAAAGTTATTCTTAGCTTGATTTTCTGGTACAATACTATATGTATGAATTTTGGAGGGAAAGCGATTGGGAATTCAAGCCATAATTACGTTAATTAGTTATTTATTCTTTATTTTACTGGCTTTTTGGTGTATTCAAGCAATTCCGTTTCATAAGTTTATGGGCCGGTTTGAAAGTCAGGCAAAAATGTTAATTGTTTTGCTTTCAATTGCGTTAGGCTACACCGTTGCTAGTTTTTTCTTAGGTTTGATTACGGCAATTCAGAACTTAACTTTTTTAGTGCGTTAGAAGGTTAGCGATAATGAAGAGTTTCTTATTAATGCTGGTTCGCGGATATCAAAGGGTGATCTCACCTTTATTTCCCCCTTCGTGCCGTTACTATCCAACGTGTTCTAATTACATGGTGGGGGCGCTCAAGCGCTTTGGTGCGTTGCAGGGCACTTTAATGGGAATTGCCCGGATTCTGCGGTGTAATCCGTTCGTACGGGGTGGTTACGACCCCGTGCCTGATCAATTTTCTTTAAAAAGAAATTCAAAAAATAGTGCAGAAAGAAAATAGGAGTTAAAATGTCACGAAAAGAAAAAAAGTTTGCTATTGAAGTCAAAGAAACTAACAATAACGGTACTACGGTTAACGAAGTTTACGTTAACCAACGGATGATTGGACAAATATCTCAAGTAAATGATAAGAATTGGGTAGCTTCCAACCAAAGCGGAGAAATGCGAGTAAAATCAATTGATGAGGGGATTCAGTGGATTATCGCTGAATTTAATTTACATTCGCTATAGAAAGGAGCTACTTCGATGGAAAGAAATGATTCTCGAGTAGCGCGTAAAGACGAGAGCTCTCGCATTGACTATGGAATTATCTTTCCGGTACTTATGTTGGCCATTATTGGGCTAGCATCGATCTATGTAGCTGCTACGCACGATACTAGTGCTACCAGCGTATTTCGCCAAGTGTTCTCCCAACTAATTTGGTACCTTTTGGGAGTCGGCATCGTGGTGGTACTTATGCAATTTGATGCAGACCAGCTTTGGTGGTTAGCACCAATTGCGTACGGAGCAGGGATTGTTTTGCTCATCCTGGTGCTCTTCTTGTACAGTCGCTCGTACGCCGCAAATACCGGAGCTAAGAGTTGGTTTGCCTTTGGGGGCTTTACCTTTCAGCCGTCCGAGGTAATGAAGCCTGCGTACATTTTGATGATGGCGCGGGTGATTACGGTTTATAACCACCGGGTAAAAAATCGTACAATTCAATCAGATTGGCGGTTAATTGGAACCATGGCCCTTTGGACTTTGCCGATTCCAATCCTGTTGTTGCTCCAGCATGACTTTGGAACCATGTTGGTGTTTATTGCAATCTTTATTGGGCTGGTAGTTGTTTCTGGGGTAACCTGGCGGATCTTAATCCCATCCTTCGTAGGAATGGTAGTTTTAGGTAGTACGACGCTTATGTTAGTGGCGCTTCCTTGGGGGCAAGCCCTATTACAAAAGATCGGCTTTGAAAGTTACCAATTTGCTCGGGTAGATAACTGGTTGCATCCGTCTTCGGATACTACCAATTCCGGATATCAACTTTGGCAAAGCATGAAGGCGATTGGTTCGGGTCAATTATTTGGCAAGGGCTTCAACGTCTCTAACGTTAACGTGCCGGTCCGGGAATCCGATATGATTTTTTCCGTAATTGGAGAAAACTTTGGATTCATTGGAAGTATTGTTCTGATTGGTTTGTACTTCTTATTGATTTACAAAATTTTACAAGTAATTTTTGACACCAAAAACGAGTTTTACGCTTATGTAGCTACCGGAGTCATCATGATGATTTTATTCCACGTTTTTGAAAACATCGGAATGAATATCGGACTTTTACCGTTGACCGGGATCCCACTACCATTTGTGAGTGCCGGTGGTTCCGCGTTAATTGGAAACATGATTGGAATTGGATTGATAATGTCGATGCGCTATCATTACTATTCGTATAGTAAGGCAAGCATCGAAGAAAATGCCGATTTTTAATTAAGCCATTGAAAGAATCCGCACCGTCGGAAGTGCTCGCACTGAGGTACTTCGCCGGGAGGGTTCTTTTTTAGTGATTTAGTTGTTGACAAGGCTTGATATTGGAAGGTATACTTTAGCGTATTAACAAATTATTAAAAAAAGATGAGTAGATTACGGTTCTACGCTTAGAGAGTCCTTGGGTGGTGAAAAAGGAACGAGAACGTTATCGAAGATGGTCTTTGGTTATTTTCAGCGATTTGTGAGCCCGGTGCTAGCAAATCATGGGAGCGCCCAATATAGCGCACGGGTTGATGGACCCGCAGAGTCTGCCCTTCGTGAGAAGGGTGGAAAAACAAGGTGGTAACGCGATAAACTTTCGTCCTTGAGAATGGTGCTTAGTCATTATTCTCGGACGGAAGTTTTTTTGTTTGAAGGAGGAACTGAAATGATTGAATTTAAGAACGTGTCCAAAACTTTCTCGACCAAGACGGGGCCAGTAACCGCAATTGAGGATGTTAATTTAGCGATTCCAAATGGTCAAATTTTTGGCATCATTGGTTATTCCGGTGCGGGAAAAACAACTTTGATTCGGATGTTAAACGGACTAGAAAAGCCGACCACGGGTGAAGTTAAAATCAATGATGTGGTCATTAATCAACTAACGGGCGCGGCACTAGCGCAACAGCGGCATAAAATTGGGATGATTTTCCAGCATTTTAACCTATTATGGTCCCGAACGGTAAAGGCTAACATCATGTTTCCGCTAGAAATTGCGGGAGTTAGTCGCCCGCAACGGGAGCAAAAAGTACGTGAACTAATCGAACTAGTGGGGCTTACTGGAAAGGAAGATCGTTACCCTAGCGAGCTG